>QFCS01000430.1_pt1 | contig 38463 bp, 31 predicted proteins | sample 3576561 | NCBI WGS metagenome assembly QFCS01 | reverse complement strand
TGGCTTGGTTGGCTATCGAACAGGCTTAACGCCGTCTTCGACATTTTTTTGACGCCGCCGCTTAATCCACCGCGCGGGCCGCCGTTACTGCCTCCGTGACCGCTCGCCGAGCCCTCACGAAACGGGAATGGCCAACGGGCCGGAAAGGAACAACATGACTGTCATCAACACCAATGTGAGCGCGCTCCGCGCCCAGAACAGCTCGCGTGTTGCCAACAATATGCAGGCGACGGCGATGGAACGCCTGTCGAGCGGCAAGCGCATCAACAGCGCCAAGGACGACGCCGCCGGCCTCGCCGTCGCGACCCGCATGAACGCCGCGTCGCGCGGTTTCACGCAGGCGATCCGCAACGCCAACGACGGCATTTCGCTGGCGCAGACCGCCGACAGCGCCGCGGGCAGCATCTCGGACATCCTCATCCGTATGCGCGATCTCGCGATGCAGGCCTCGAACGGCACGCTCAGCGATGATGACCGGGCGCTGGTGCAGAAGGAAGTCGCTGCGCTGACCTCGCAGATCGGTGACATCACGACGCAGACGACCTTCAACGGCAATAAGCTGCTCGATGCCAGCGTCGCCGGCGGTTTCGACATCCAGACCGGCATCAACGACACCGAGGTGGTGAACATCACGATCGCCAGCCTCACGGCGACGACGCTTGGTGTCAACGCGCTTTCGGTCGCGACCGCTGCCGGCGCCACCGGCGCGCTGGCGACGCTCGACACCGCGATCGATACGGTCGCCGGCGAACGCGCCAATCTCGGTGCGCAGCAGAACCGTCTGAGCGCGGCTGTCGACAATTTGACGGCGCGCGTCACCAACCTCGACGAAGCGAAGTCGCGCATCGAAGACGCCGATTTCTCGGCCGAATCGACCAAGCTTGCCGCCGCCGGCATCCTGGCACAGGCGTCGACCGCGATGCTCGCGCAGGCGAACCAGAGCGCGCAGGGCGTGATGAACCTGCTCCGCGGCTAAAGCGGACACTTCGCAAACAGAAATTCAGGCCAACTTTGGTTGGTCCCTTTATTGGCCTGATCCGACGCCCCGGCTCCCCACAGCCGGGGCGTCTTTTATGGTGGCCGCACCGCTTTTGAATCCACGAGCAGATGTCTGTTCGCGGGTGGAGAGCGGTCCTTTCCCTACTTTTGTCATTCCCGCGAAAGCGGGAACCCAGTTTGGGATCAGCCGACGCACGCTCTGGGTTCCCGCTTTCGCGGGAATGACGAAGATAAGAGATGCTGCGCGCGACTTTCAGACGCTCGTCATCCCGGACTTGATCCGGGATCCATTCATCCGGCGCTGAGAGAATGGATCCCGGATCAAGTCCGGGATGACGATGTAAGGTAGGTCCGCCTTCGGCCGGCACCCGCCATTGCCCCGCATCTCAATGGAAATCCCGCGACTTGGGCAGGATGCGGGCGTCGCGCGGATGGCCGTGGCGCGGCATCGGTCCGCCCGGCATGGCCTCGTCGCCCAGCGCGTCGAGCCGGTCGGTGCAATCGGTGATGCGCGTCGCCATCAGGTGGATCACGCCTTCCTTGCTGCGCTGCACCTCACCCTCGGCAAGCATCAGCCGCGACGCCATGACGGCGCGGCGCTGGCGCTCGAAAAGGCGCGCCCAGAGCAGGATGTTGACGATCCCGCTCTCGTCCTCGAGCGTGATGAACACCGCATTGCCCTTGCCCGGCCGCTGGCGGATCAGCACGACGCCTGCGGTGCGTATGATCGACCCGTTCTTCGCCGCCGCGACCTCGCGCGCGCTCAGCACGCCTTCGCTGGCGAAGCGCGGGCGCAGGAACGCCATCGGATGGCCTTTCAGCGACAGCCGCGTCGTCTGATAATCGGTGAGCACATGTTCGGCCATCGGGGTCGGCGGCAAGTGCGCATCCTCCTCCTGCCCCAATTCGTCGGCGTCGGCCGCCCCGAACAGCGGCAGCACCCCCTGCCGCACCCGCCGCGCATCCCACAGCGCGGGCCGCCGCTCGCGCCCCATCGACCGGCACGCGTCGGCATCGGCGAGCAGCCGCAGCGCGCGGCCCGGCAGGTTCGCGCGGCGCGCGAGTTCCTCGACACTGGCAAAGGGCGCATCGGCGCGCGCGCCGGCGATCGCGTCCGCCCATAGCTCGCGAAACCCGTCAACCTGCCGAAAGCCGAGGCGCAGCGCGAGGCTGCCGTCGTCTGCGCGTTCGAGGCTGTTGTCCCATCCGCTGGCGTTGACGTCGACCGCGCGCACCTCGACGCCATGCCCCTGCGCATCGCGGACGAGCTGCGCGGGGGCATAGAAGCCCATCGGCTGCGAATTGAGGATGCCGCAGGCGAAGACCGCGGGGTGGTAATGCTTGATCCATGACGAGACATAGACGAGCCGCGCGAAGGACTGCGCATGGCTTTCGGGAAAGCCGTAGCTGCCGAAGCCCTCGATCTGCTTGAAGCAGCGTTCGGCGAAGTCCTTCTCGTAACCGCGCCGCATCATGCCGCCGATCATCTTGTCGCGGAAATTGTCGATCGTCCCGACGTTGCGGAACGTCGCCATCGCGCGGCGCAGGCCGTTGGCTTCCTCGGACGTGAAGCCGGCCGCGACCATCGCCAGCTTCATCGCCTGTTCCTGGAAGAGGGGAACGCCGTGGGTTTTCTTGAGCACGTCGTAAAGCTCGTTGGGGTCGTGCGGTGAGGAGGGGGAAGGGAATGTGACCTTCTCTTCCCCGGCCCGCCGTTTCAGATAGGGATGCACCATATCGCCCTCGATCGGGCCGGGCCGGACGATCGCGACCTGCACGACGAGGTCGTAGAACACTTCCGGCTTGAGCCGCGGCAGCATGTTGATCTGCGCCCGGCTTTCGACCTGAAACACGCCGATGCTGTCGCCCTTCTGGAGCATTTTATAAACGGCTTCGTCGTCGCAATCGATGTCGAGTTCCAGCGTATGGTCGCCCAGCCCATGGTCGCGCATCAGGTCGTAGCATTTGCGGATGCAGGTCAGCATTCCGAGCGCGAGCACGTCGACCTTCATCAGGCCCAATGCATCGATGTCGTCCTTGTCCCACTCGATGAAGGTGCGATCCGCCATCGCGGCATTGTGGATCGGCACCAGTTCGTCGAGCCGCCCCTCAGTGAGCACGAAGCCGCCGACATGCTGCGACAGGTGGCGCGGCGCCTGCAGCAGTTCGCCGACGAAGCGGTGCAGCCGCTCGATCTCGCCATTGTGCGGGTCGAGCCCGGCCTCGACGAGGCGCTCGACGGGCACTTCGTCGCCCCAGCTTCCCCAGCTCGTGTCGGCAAGCCGCGCGGTGACGTCCTCGCTGAAGCCGAGCGCCTTGCCGACCTCGCGGATCGTGCTGCGCGCGCGGTAATGGATGACCGTCGCGGCGATCCCGGCACGCTCGCGGCCATAGCGCGCATAGATATGCTGGATCACCTCCTCGCGCCGTTCATGTTCGAAATCGACGTCGATGTCGGGGGGCTCGTCGCGTTCGGCCGACATGAAGCGCGAGAAGAGCAGTTCGTGCTGCATCGGATCGACCGAGGTGACGCCGAGCAGGAAGCAGACGATCGAATTGGCCGCCGACCCGCGTCCCTGGCAAAGGATCGGCGGATCCTGCGACCGCGCGAAGCGGACGAGGTCGTATACGGTCAGAAAATAATAGACATATTTTCGTTTCCTGATCAGCCGCAGTTCGTCGGCGATCAGCTTGCGGACTTTTGGATTACGCTCCGAGCCATAGCGTTTCTCCGCCGCCGTCTTCACCAGATGGTGAAGGTAAGGAAACGGCTTCCAGCCCGGCGGCACCGGCTCGTGCGGATATTCGTAGCGCAGGTCGTCGAGCCGGAAGCCGATGCGGCCCAGCAGCTTCGCGCTCTGCGCGATCGCCCCCGGATAGCCGGCGAACAATCGCTGCATTTCGGTGGGCGATTTCAGGTGGCGCTCGCCATTGGCGTGGAGCAGTCGGCCCGCCTTTTGCACCGTCGTGCTTTCGCGGATGCAGGTGATAATGTCGTGCAGCGGCCGCTGCGCCGCGCTTGCATAGAGCACGTCACCCGTGGCGAGCAGCGGGACGCCGGTCGCCACCGCCAGGCGCTGGCGTTCCGCCAGCCGCCGCGCATCGGCGCCCGATCGCGGCATCGTCGCTGCCAGCCACACCGCTTTCGGCCGCGCGCGTTTGAGCGTGCGGAGCAGGGCCTCGTCGCCGTCCATCGCGATCAGCAGCAGGTCGTCCGAATGATCGAGCAGATCCTGAAGATGGAGGACGCAGCCGCCTTTCTGCGCGCGCAGATTGCCGGTCGAGAGCAGGCGGGTCAGCCGGCCCCAGCCAAGGCGGCTGGCGGGATAGGCGACGATGTCGGGGGTGCCGTCGGCGAAGGCGAGCCGTGCCCCGACCGCCAGCCGGAAACCCGCCACCGTCGCGGGCTCCTTGACCTCCAGCTCTTTCAGGAACGCCCACGCCCGCACCACCCCCGCGACGCTGTTGCGGTCGGCGATGCCGATGCCGCTCAGGCCGAGGCGAAGCGCCTGCGCGACCATCTCGGCAGGGTGCGAAGCGCCGCGCAGGAAGCTGTAATTGGTCGCGGCGACCAGTTCGGCGAAACCGGGCTCGGGCGGCGCCTCGCTCATGCGAACAGCCCGTGGATATACCAGCGCGGATCGGCCTTCTCGTCATAAAGCCCGTGGCGGAACAGCCAGTAACGGCGGCCCTGCACATCCTCGACGCGGTAATAGTCGCGCGTCAGCCCGCCATTGTCGCGGCGCCGCCACCATTCGGCGGCGATGCGCTCGGGGCCTTCGTAGCGGCGCACCGCATGGGTGGCGCGCCGCCAGCGGAATTGGTGCGGCGGGCCGTCGGGGACCTCGGCGATCACCTCGATCGGCTGCGGCGGGTCGAAGAGGTGGAAGGGACGCGTCGGCGGTTCGCCGGCTTCGGGCGCGGGCCAGGCCATGGGCGGTGGCGCGTCGATCGCGGGAAACGCAAGCTGCGCCTGTTCGGGAATATGCGTGTCGGCGCCGCGCAGCCGCCGGACCCGGCCGCGGCCGAGGCGCGTCGTCATCCGGTCGACCAGTTCGTTCATCGCAGCTTCGCGCACCGCTCCGCCTTCGAGCCGCAGCTGGCTCGCGTCGAGCGCTTCGAGCCGCGGCACCGCGAGGCGGATCATGTCGAAACCGAAGCCGGGATCGAGCGGATCGGCGAGGGTGTCCATCCGTTCGGCGAACAGGCGCATGACGAGACCGGGGTCGCGCGTTGGATGCCCCGTCTCGACCTCGATACCGCGCGCGAGCCCGTCGCTGCGAAAGAAGGTCGCGCGGAAATGGCGCCCGCCCTTGCCGCGTTCGGCCAGCGCGTCGATCGCTTCTCCGGCGAGTTCGACCAGCACCTGGGCCGCGTGGGCGGTGCTGCCGAGCGGCTCGGCGAAGCGGCGCTCGACCGCGACCGGCGGCGGCGCGATGCGCGGGTCGAGCGGACTCGGCGCATCGCCGAGGATGCGGCGGAGCGCGCTCGCGGCGTCCGCGCCGAAGCGCGCGGCGATATTCGCCATCGGCCGGCTCGCGAGATCGCCGATCGTCTTCAGCCCGGCGCGGACGAGCGCGGTCGTCGCCTCGGGATCGAGTTCGAGCGCGGCGACGGGCAGGCGGCGGATCGCCTGTGCCTCGTCGGGGGCGGGGCGCGTCTGATGACGCGCGAGCGCACGCGCGGCGTCGGCGGTCGGGCCGAACGCGCTCCGCACGGTCAGGCCGAGCCGCGCGAGGCGCCGCTCGGCATCGGCGGCGAGCCCGGCTTCGCCGCCGAAGAGGTGCTCGGCGCCCGCGATGTCGAGGATCAGCCCATCGGGGGTATCGAGCGCGACGAGCGGCGTGTAGCGGCCGCAGCCGAGCGCGATCCGGTCGAGCCAGGCATGATCGGCGGCGGGATCGTGCGGAACGACGATCAGCTCGGGCACCCGCGCGCGCGCGTCGGCGAGTGGCATGCCGGGCGTGAGCCCCGCCGCACACGCCGCCGGATCGACGCGCACGAGGCACAGCGCGCCGCGCTGCTTGGCGGAGAAGGCGAGCGGGGCGTCAGGCGGCCGCAGCGCCGTGCGGGCGAACCGCTCGGCGGGCAGCCACGGGAAGAAGAGCGCCAGATAGCGCCGCTTCGCCAGGCCGGAAGGCGTTTTCGTCATGGTTCCAGTCCAGTCGCCAGCGTCCGCCCGCGGGGCCGGCGCGCCAGCGCAGCAGTTCAAGGTCGAAGGCGGGCGCGCCGGGGGCATCGGCTTCGAGGGCGCGCGATGCCGCCGCGACGACGCTCCAGCGCGTTTCGGCGACGCTCGGCGCGGGCGCGGCATTGAGGCGGAGCATCAGCAGCGTCGTTCCGGCATCGCGCGCGCCAAGGGTGAGGCGGCGCCCCGCGGTGAGGTCGAGCAGAGGAAATTTCCCCCAGCTTTCGACGATCACCGCCGCCGACCCCGCGCAGCGGACCGCATCGTTCGCGCAGGCGAGCAGCAGTCTGGGATCGGGAGCCTCGACGAGCAGCAGCCGGTCCGGATCGCCGCCAAGTTCGGCGATGCCGGGGGCATAGATCGAACCGGCGCGCCGCGCGGCGTCGGCGGTGCGCAGCCAGATCAGCGGCGCCCTGCCCGGCGTGCGGAGCGCGAGCAGCGCGGCGAAGGCGGCGGCGCTCGTCGCGTCGAGCGCGTCGGCAGCGAAGAATTCATGCATCCGCCCGGCCGCGAGCCCGCCGCCGAGTGCCTCGTCGAACGCGGCGCAGCCGCTCGCCAGCGCGCCGCCCGCCGGACGGCTTGCCGCACCGCCATCGGCGGCGAGCCGCGCGACGCGACGGCGCAGCGCGGCGAGTTGAGGAGACGACTCGCGCATATATGTTCCTGATTTGTTCTATTAGTGCGCGAGCGAGGAGGAATGTCAAGATATCGGGCGCTGCTCCGATCTTATCTCACGCAAAGGCGCAAAGAGATACATAATTCCCGTTCGCCCTGAGCCTGTCGAAGGGCCGTGCTTCTTTGACTCTGCGGAAGAAGAAAAACGGTGCTTCGACAAGCCCAGCACAAACGGTTTTGGGGTATTTCTTTGCGCCTTTGCGTGAGATCAATCAGCGCGCCGCCGCGTCGCTCCCGGCGCCGCTGTCGCCGCCCAGGGCGCGGAACAGCGCGATTCGCGTTTGCACGAGCAGCAGGCCTGTGCCGATCTCGCTGCGCCGCGCCGCATAGAGGCTGCGCTGCGCGTCGAGGCTGGAAAGGAAGCTGTCGACGCCGCCCTTGTAGCGCGCGTCGGTGAGCATCGCGGTGTCGGCCGCCGCCGCCGTGTTCGCCGCGGCGGCGCGGACGCGCTCCGCTATCGTGCCCTGCACCGCGAGCGCGTCGGCGACGTCGCGGAAGGCGGTCTGGATCGCGCCTTCATAGCTCGACAGCGCGGCGTCGCGCTGCGCCTTGGTGACATCGACCCCGGCGCGGCGGCCGCCGAAGTCGAAGATCGTCGCGCTCGCGTCGCCCCCCGCCGACCAGTTGAACGATCCGCCGTCGAACAGGCTCGACAGCGCATCGCTCGCGAAGCCGAGCAGGCCGGTCAGCGAAATCGTCGGGAACAGCCGCGCGCGCGCGACGCCGATCTCGGCGTTGGCGGCGCGCAGGCGATATTCGGCCTCGATCACGTCGGGGCGGCGCAGCAATATCTGCGAGCTGACCCCGGCGGGAAGCTGGACGACGCCGGGCGTCACGTCGGCAAGCCCCGCGGGGAGCAGCGCGCGGTCGAAATCGGCGCCGACGAGCAACCGGATCAGATTTTCGTCCTGCGCGAGCGCGGTCTGCTGCTGCGCGATCGAATCCTCGGCGGTTGCGAGAATCTGTTCGGCCTGGCGGAGGTCGGTGCGCGGGGCGACCCCGCCATCGAGCCGCGCCCTGGTCAGCCGCACGCTTTCGCGCGCGTTGGCGGCGGTATCCTCGGCGATCCTGAGCAGATCGCGGTCGGCGCCATAGGTGGCCCAGATGTCGGCAAGGTCGGCGATCAGCGCGAGGCGGACGGTGCGCGACGCCGCTTCGGTCGCGAGCGCGCTGTTGCGGTCGGACTCGGCGGCGTTGGCGAGGCGACCGAACAGGTCGAACTCGAACGCGGTGACGCCGCCGCGCAGCGAGAAATCGCCGCTGCCGTTTCCTTGGCCGCCCGAGTCCGAATAGCCCGAACCCGCGCTGACGCCGAGCGCGGGGAACTGCCCCGCCCGGCTGACCCGCGCCTGCGCGCGGGCGGCGGCGACATTGGCGTAGGCGGTGCGCAGATCGCGATTGTTCGCCAGCGCCTGATCGACGAGCCTTTGCAGGCGCGGATCGGTGAAGATCGTCTTGTACGACAGGATCGGCAGCGCTTCCTCGCTCTGGAGGAGATAGGCGTCGCCGACGGGCCAGCTTTGCGGCACTGGCGGCGGGGGGAGCACCGTCTTCGGCGCAAGCGAGCAGCCCGCCAGCAGGACCGGAACCGCGATCAGGAGTCCGCGTTTCATGTCGTCGCCTCCGCGCTGCCGTCTTTCTTGCCGAAGCGCTGGCGCACCGCCGCGAGCCCGTCGCGCACGCCGCGGCGGACGAGCACGAAAAAGAGCGGGATGAAGAAGATCGCGAGCAGCGCCGCGGTCAGCATCCCGCCGATCACCGCGGTGCCGATCGCGACGCGGCTGTTCGCGCCCGCGCCGGTCGCGATCGCGAGCGGCATCACGCCGAAGATGAAGGCGAAGCTGGTCATCAGGATCGGGCGCAGGCGGATGCGCGCCGCCTCGATCGCCGCCTCGATCACGCGCTTGCCCTTTCGTTCCTCCTGCTCGGCGAACTCGATCATCAGGATCGCGTTCTTCGCCGCGAGCCCCATCGTCGTCAGCAGGCCGATCTGCAGATAGACGTCGTTCTCCAGCCCGCGCAGCGTCACCGCGAACACCGACCCGACGAGGCCGAGCGGGATGATCAGGATGACCGCGAGCGGGATCGACCAGCTTTCGTAAAGCGCGGCGAGACAGAGGAAGACGACGAGCAGCGACAGGCCATAGAGCAAGGGTGCCTGTCCCGACGCCTGCCGCTCCTGATAGGAGGACCCCGCCCAGGCGACGCTCGTGCCCGGGATTTGCGCGGCCATCCGCTCCATCTCGTCCATCGCCTCGCCCGAGCTGGTGCCCGCGGCAGGCTGGCCCGAGATTTCGAAGGCGGGGACGCCCTGGAAGCGCGAGGTGCTGGCGGGCGTGGTCGACCAGCCGATGGCGGCAAAGGCCGAAAAGGGCGACATCTGCCCGTCCGACGAGCGGACATACCATTGACCGAGATCTTCGGGCTTGGCGCGATAGGGCGCATCGCCCTGGACATAGACGCGCTTGACGCGGCCCTTGTCGATGAAGTCGTTGACGTAGCGCCCGCCCCAGGCGGTCGCGAGCGTGCTGTTCACGTCGCTGTTGTTGAGGCCATAGGCGGTGAGCCGCTGGGTATCGATATCGACCTTCAGCGTCGCGACGTCGGGAAGATCGGACAGCCGGACCGAGGTCAGTTTCGGATTGGCGTTCGCCATGTCGAGCAGCCGGTCGCGCGCCGCGGCGAATTCCGCGCGGCTCATCCCGCTGCGGTTCTGGAATTCCATCGTGAAGCCCGAGGTGTCGCCGAGGCCGCGCACCGCGCCGGGGACGAGCGCAAAGACCTGCGCATCGCGAAGGCCCGACAGCGCCTTGCGCGCGCGGTCGGCGATCGCGTCGGCGCTATTCTCCTTGCCCGGCCGCAGGTCCCAGTCGACGAGGTTGACGAAGCCCTGCCCGGTGTTCTGGCCCGACGCCCCGCCCCCGCCCCCGCCGGCGATCAGGAAGGTCGCGCCGACATTGGCCTTTTCCTTCGTCAGCAGATATTTCTCGACCTGGTCGCGCACCGCAAGCGTGCGTTCCTGCGTCGCGCCCGCGGGCAGGCGAAACTGGACCGAAACGCGCCCCTGATCCTCGTTCGGCAGGAAGCCGCCGGGAAGCCGCACGAACATAACCGCAAGCAGCGCGACGATGAGGACGTAGATGCCGAGGAAGCGCCACTTGCGATCGACGACCTTGGTCACGCTGCCGACATAGCGCTTCACCGAATGGTCGAAGCGCGTGTTGAAACCGTCCTGCGCGCGCTTCAGCACGGCGTGGAAACGCGGGAAGCGATGCGGACGATCGCTTTCGGCGCCGTGCGCCACGCGCGGTTTCAGCAAGGTCGAGGTCAGGGCGGGGCTGAGGATCAGCGCGACGAGCACCGACAGCCCCATCGCCGAGACGATGGTGACCGAAAATTGGCGATAGATGACCCCGGTCGATCCGCCGAAAAAGGCCATCGGCAGGAACACCGCCGACAGCACCAGCGCGATCGCGATCAGCGCGACCTGCAATTCCTTCATCGATTCGATCGTCGCCTCGCGCGCCGACATGCCCGGATTTTCTTCCATCAACCGCTCGACATTCTCGACGACGACGATCGCATCGTCGACGAGCAGGCCGATCGCCAGCGTCAGCCCGAACAGGGTCAGCGTGTTGATCGTGAAGCCCGCGATATAGAAGATGCCGAAGGTTCCGAGCAGGACGACCGGCACCGCGATCGCGGGGACCAGCACCGCGCGCCAGCTTTGCAGGAAGACGAACATCACGAGGACGACGAGCAGGATCGCCTCGAGCAGCGATTTGCGCACCTCGCTGACCGACAATTTGATGAAGGCGGTCGCGTCGTTGGCATAGCTGTAGGCAAGGCCGTCGGGGAAATCGGCGGCAAGCTCCTCCATCCGCGCCTTGACGCGATCGGCGGTTTCGAGCGCGTCGGCCCCCGGCGACAGCGAGATCGACATGCCCGCGCCGGGGTGGCCGTTGACGCGGCTGACGGTCGTATAGCTTTCGGCGCCGATTTCGACCCGCGCGACATCCCGGAGCCGCACCGCCGACCCGTCGGGAAGCGTCTTGAGGACGATATTCTCGAACTGTTCGGGGGTCTGGAGGCGCGACTGGGCGGTAACCGTCGCGTTGAGCATCTGTCCCTTCGGCGCTGGCAGGCCGCCGACGTCGCCCGCCGCGATCTCGCTGTTCTGCGCACTGATCGCCGAAACGACGTCGCCGGGCATCAGCGAGACGGCGGCGAGCCGCTGCGGATTGAGCCAGATGCGCATCGCGTGCGGCGCGCCATAGACGTTGACGTCGCCGACCCCCTCGACGCGCGACAGCGGGTCCTGGATGTTCGACGCCATATAGTCGGACACGTCCTGGTTCGACCGCGTGTCGGTTTCGTCATAGACGCCGACGAGCAACAGCGAATCGGCGTTCGACTTGGTGACGCGCACTCCCTGCTGCTGCACCTGCTGCGGCAGGCGCGAGATCGCCGAGGCGATCTTGTTCTGCACCTGCACCTGCGCGATGTCGGGATCGGTGCCCTTGGCGAAGATCGCCGAAATGCTGGCCTGCCCGCGCGAACTCGATTGCGAGCTGAAATAGAGGAGGCCGTCGATTCCGGTGAGCTGCTGTTCGAGCACCTGCGTGACGCTGTTCTCGATCGTCTCGGCCGACGCGCCCGGATAACTCGCGCGGATATTGACCTGTGTGGGGGCGATGTCGGGATATTGCTCGAGCGGCAGCGAAAAGAGCGCGCCCAGCCCGCCCAGCATGACGACGATCGCCAGCACCCAGGCGAAGATCGGCCGATCGATGAAGATGCGCGACATGAGGGGCTATTGTCCTTTCGTCGCCGCACCCTTATCCGCGGGCGCCCCGATCCGCTGCGGACTGCCGGCCGGAACCGGCTTGATCGGCGCCCCCTGCCGCAGGTTGCCGACCCCCTGGCTGATGACCTTGTCGCCGGGCTTCAACCCGCCGGTGACGACCCAGTTCGTGCCCACCGTGCGCTCGGCGACGATCTTGCGCCGCGCCGCCTTATTGTCCTTGCCGACCAGATAGACGAAGGCCGACCCGTCGAAATCGCGCTGCACCGCGGTCTGCGGCACGAGCATCGCGGCCGGATTGATCGCCTGGTCGAACAGCGCGGTCACGAACATGCCCGGAAGCAGCAGCCCCCCAGGGTTCGGGAAGCGCGCGCGCAGCGTCACGGTGCCGGTCTCCTCGCTCACCGTCACTTCGGAAAACTGCACCGTGCCGGGAAGGGCATAGTCGCTGCCGTCCTCCAGCTTCAGCCGCACCGACGTGCCGCCCGGCGTCACCCCGCCGCTCGCGAGCGCCTGGCGCAGCCGGGTGAGGTCGGCGCTCGACTGCTGCATGTCGACATAGATGGGGTCGGTCTGCTGGATCACCGCGAGCGGGGCCGCCTGGCTCGCGCTGACCAGCCCGCCCGGCGTCACCAGGCTGCGGCCGATGCGGCCGCTGATCGGCGCCGACAGGCTGGTGTAGCGCAGGTTGATCCGCGCGGTTTCGAGCGCGGCGGCATTTTGCGCCACCGCGGCGCGCGCGCTGCGCGCCTGCGCCAGCGCATCGGTATAATCCTGTTCGGCGACCGCCTGAATTTTCGCGAGCGGGGCAAAGCGCTTCGCTTTCTCCTCGGCCGCCTGCGCGCTCGCGCGGGCGCTGGCGAGGTTGGCTTCGGCCTGATCGACCGCCGCCTGATAAAGGCTCGCGTCGATCTGATAGAGCGGCTGACCGGCGCGGACGAAGCCACCCTCGGTGAACAGGCGGCGGCGGATGACGCCGTTCACCTGCGGCCGCACCTCGCTCGTCTCGAAAGCGACGGTGCGCCCGCCGAGCGAAGTGGTGACCGGCACCGGCTCCTGCCTGACGACGACATAGCCGACCTCGGCGGTGCGATTGCCGCCCTTCGCATCCTTGTCCGAACAGGCGCCGAGCGAAAGCGTCGCGATGCACAGAGCCCCGATCAGGAGCAGCGGCCTTGTCTTCGTCATCAGAATTCCGGTCTCGATTGGTGCCGGGCGGCTGGGGAGTCGGCGCTATTCAGCCGAACGGCAGGGGCCATGCAAGCGGTTTCGGGGCTTTGCGACAAAGTGCGACAATTTGGTTGCGCGCGATACCATCGCCGCGCCGATGGCGGACCGGCCTATGCCCGCGCGCCCGCTTCCTCGACCCCCGCGCTGTTGTGGCGGAGCGCCTTCAGCACCGTGTCGACGATCTGCGGCGCGTTCAGCCCCGCTTCGTCATATTGCGCCTCGGGCTTGTCCTGGTCCTGAAAGACGTCGGGCAGCCGCATCGTGCGCAGCTTCAGCCCGGCGTCGATCAGCCCCTCGTCGCTCGCCAGCGTCAGCACATGCGCGCCGAGCCCGCCGATGCTGCCTTCCTCGATCGTCACGCAAACCTCGTGGTTCGCCAGCGTCTTGCGGATCAGTTCCTCGTCGAGCGGCTTGGCGAAGCGCAGGTCGATCACGCTCGTCGACAGCCCGCGCGCCTCCAGCGTGTCGGCCGCCTTCAGCGCTTCGGCGAGCCGGGTGCCGAGCGACAGGATCGCGACCGTCTTGCCCTGGCGGACGACGCGACCCTTGCCGATTTCCAGCTTCTGCGGAACCTCGGGCAGCGTCACGCCGGTGCCGCTTCCGCGCGGATAGCGGAAAGCGATCGGCCCCGCGTCATATTCGGCGGCGGTATAGGTCATGTGGACGAGCTCGGCCTCGTCGGCCGCCGCCATCACCACCATATTGGGCAAGGTCGCGAGATAAGTGATGTCGAAGCTGCCCGCGTGGGTCGATCCGTCGGCGCCGACCAGCCCCGCGCGATCGATCGCGAAGCGCACCGGCAGATTCTGGATCGCGACGTCGTGCACCACCTGGTCGTAGGCGCGCTGGAGGAAGGTCGAATAGATCGCCGCGAACGGCCGCATTCCCTGCGCCGCGAGCCCGGCGGCGAAAGTCACCGCATGTTGCTCGGCGATGCCGACGTCGAAGCTGCGTTCGGGGTGCGCCTTGGCGAATTTGTCGACCCCGGTCCCCGACGGCATCGCCGCGGTGATCGCGACGATCCGCTTGTCGGTCTCGGCAAGCTTGGCCAGCGTCTCGCCGAACACATTCTGATAGGCGGGCGGTCCCGGCGGCGCCTTCGCCTGCACGCCGGTGATGACGTCGAATTTCTGCACGCCATGATATTTGTCGGCCGCGGCCTCGGCGGGGGCATAGCCCTTGCCCTTCTGCGTCACCGCATGGATCAGCACCGGGCCATGGTCGCTGTCGCGGACATTTTCGAGCACCGGGATCAGATGGTCGAGATTATGCCCGTCGATCGGCCCGACATAGTAAAAGCCCAGCTCCTCGAACAAGGTGCCGCCCATCGCCATGCCGCGCGCGAACTCGTCGGTCTTCTTCGCCGCCTTGTGGAGCGGCTGCGGCAGCTTGCGCGCAAAGCGCCGCGCGATCTCGCGCAGTTCGACGAACGGCCGCGACGACACGAGCTTGGCGAGATAGGCCGAAAGCCCGCCGACCGGCGGCGCGATCGACATGTCATTGTCGTTGAGGATGACGATCAGCCGGTTGCCCGCCGCGGCGGCATTGTTCATCGCCTCATAGGCCATGCCCGCCGACATCGATCCGTCGCCGATCACCGCGATCGCCCGGCCGGGCTCGTCCTTCAGCTTGTTGGCGATCGCGAAACCCAGCGCGGCGCTGATCGAGGTCGACGAATGCGCCGCCCCGAACGGGTCATATTCGCTCTCGCTGCGCTTGGTGAAGCCGCTGAGGCCGCCGCCGGTGCGTAACGTGCGGATACGGTCGCGGCGGCCGGTGACGATCTTGTGCGGATAGCATTGATGCCCGACGTCCCAGACGATCTTGTCGCGCGGCGTGTCGAACACATAGTGGAGCGCGACCGTCAGCTCGACGACGCCGAGTCCCGAACCCAGGTGGCCGCCGGTGGTGCCGACGGCCGAAATCATCTCGGCGCGCAGTTCGTCGGCGAACTGGCGAAGGTCTTCGGGCTTCAGCTTGCGGAGGTCGGCGGGGACATCCACCGTGTCGAGCAGCGGCGTATGCGGACGATCGGTCATCGCGGCGTCATACTGGTAACCATGGAAACTGTCGAACAAAAAGGGCCGAGGCGGCCAGCCTGCCTTTACTGAAAGGGAGAAGGATTCTCCTCCTCCCGTTGCTCTTCCTCGCGCCCTTTCATTGCATCGATCTGCGCATAGAGCCCGCGCACCATCAGGTCGGTGAACACCAGCATCGCCCCGATCATCGCGAGCAGCAGCACGACCGCGATCACCGGAAACGGCCCGATCGTCGCGATCGCCTCGCGCCGCGTCACCGCCGCGATCAGCGCCGCGCCCGCGAGCAGCGCATAGCCCGCGAACCGTCCGGCGCGGCTCATCGGGAACCGATGCGCGCTTGCGCGGATAGAATAGGAGGAAGGACGGAGCGATGCATGAAAGCCACGATGAAGCGAAAAGCCTCCCCCGGCAAGACGAAGTCTTTGCATTGTCGGGGCAATCCCATACACCCGCTGCCAGAGGGGCAAGAACATAGGATGGATATGCCCGATTTGACGCCGCTCTTCCGCTTCCTCCGCCTGGCGCCGATCCTTGCTTGCCTCGTGGGCTTCGCGGCGCCCGCCGCGGCCGAGGAGGAGGCGCCGCTTCCCTACGATCTGCCGCTCACCGCCGATCCGGCGCCGGTCGCGGCGCCCACCGACGCGCCGGCGCGCTTCGTGCAGGACAGCGGCGACATCGACGAGAATATCCTGCTCCCCGCCGCGCGGCCGCAGGACGATCGTGAGGATCGCCGCTATGCGCGCGACTATTTCGCGCTCGCCGCGGGGGTGATCACCGTGCCGAGCTATAATGGGTCGGACGAGCGCAACGTCCTTCCCGCCTTCTATTTTCGCGGGCGCTACAAGGGGTACAGCTTCTCGACCCGCGGCACCAATTTCCAGGTCGACCTGATCCGCCAGAAACGCGGGCAGCGGACCGACTTCAAGTTCGGTCCGATCATCAACCTGCGCAGCGACCGCAGCGGCCGCATCAAGGATGCGCAGGTCGAGGCGCTCGGCGACCGCAAGGTGGCGGTCGAACTCGGCATTTCGGCGGGGATCACGCAATCGGGCATCATCACCAGCCGCTACGACCAGATCGGTTTCCGCGTCGTCGGGGTCAAGGACATCAGCGGCCGGCACGGAAGCTGGGTCGTCTCGCCGACGATCGATTATGGCACGCCGCTGTCGAAGCGCGCCTATATCGGCGTCTCGGCGTCGTTCAATGTCTATGGCAAGGGCTTCGGCCGCTATTATTTCGACGTCGATCCCGTGGGCAGCGCCGCGAGCGGACTGCCCGTCTATACCGGCGCCGGCCGCAAGGCGACGCTCGGCAAATATACGATCGGCATGGCCGGCGCCTATTCGCTGTCGGGCGACCTGCGCAAGGGCTTCGTGCTGATCGGCGGCGCGCAATATGGCCGGATTTCCAGCCGTTTCGGGGCGTCGCCGATCGTCGATGTCGCGGGCAGCCGCGACCAGTGGCTCATGGGCGGCGGGCTCGCCTATCAGTTCTAGAGTCGGCTTCCGCCGCGCGGAATCGCGGCATCAGTCCGGGACCAGCAGTCCCCGATTCTCGCGCACCTCGGCATCGAGCCATTCGATGAAGGCGCGAATCCGCGGTTGCGGCGCGACGTCGCGGTGGAGCGCAAGCCAGAAGGCGCGCGCGATCACCTGATCGGGCCGGACGCGCACCAGCGCGGGGTCGTCCGCGGCCAGAAAACAGGGTAGCACGCCGACCCCGGCGCCGCCCGCGATCATCCGCCGCTGCGCGAGGATCGACGACGAGCGCACGGTGGCGCGCAGCCCCGGCTCGATCTCGCCCAGATAGTCGAGTTCGGGCGCATAGAGGATGTCGGGCATGTAACCGATCACCGGAATCCCCGCGCGTGCCAGCGCCGTCCGCTCGGCCGCTTGCCGCCATTCGGGCCGGTCGGCGGGGGCATAGAGGCCCAGGCTGTAATCCGACAGTTTGCGCGTGATCAGCGGGCCTTTTCGGGGCCGCGCGAGCAGGATCGCCATATCGGCCTCGCGCCGCGACGGGTCGAGGAAGCCCGACGAGGCGACGAGGTCGATCTCCAGCTCGGGATGCGCGGCGACGAAACGGCCGAGCCGCGGGGCGATGAAGCTGTTGCCGAAGCCTTCGGAAACGCTGACGCGGAGCTGCCCCGACAGGCCCGCTTCCTCGTCGCGCGCATGAATGCGCGCCGCCGCCGCCGCCATCGCTTCGGCGTGCGGCACGAGCGCGCGGCCGGCTGAGGTCAGGACAAAGCCGGTGGGCGCGCGCTCGAACAAGGTCCGGCCGAGCGCGGTTTCGAGCGCGCTCACCCGGCGGCTGACCGTCGTCGCATCGACGTGCAGCGCCGCCCCCGCCCGCGCGAGCGTGCCGTGACGCGCGACGAACAGGAAATATTGCAGCTTGTCCCAATCCATTTGCCTGCAAATATGCAGTATCGTCCTGCAAGTCTATCCCTTGCAATCGGGCCGCAACTGGTCTGTGGCAGGGACAAGATTTTACGGGAGACTCAACAGCTATGCGACAGATCGACCATCACATCGCCGGTGGTGCCGGCGGCAGCGCCAGTGGTTCGGGGCGCTTCGGCGACATCCTCGACCCCAACAACGGCGGCGTCCAGGCGCAGGTCGCGCTCGGCGACCGCGCTGTGCTCGACCGCGCGGTGGCGGCGGCGAAGAAGGCGCAGCCCGGCTGGGCGATGGTCAATCCGCAGCGCCGCGCGCGCGTGATGTTCGAATTCAAGCGGCTGGTCGAGGCCAATCTGGAAGAGCTGGCGCAGATGCTCTCGGCCGAGCATGGCAAGGTGATCGCCGACGCGCGCGGCGACGTCCAGCGCGGGCTCGACGTCGTCGAATTCGCCTGCGCCGCGCCGCATGTGCTGAAGGGCGACTATACGATCGGCGCCGGTCCCGGCATCGACGTCTATTCGATGCGCCAGCCGATCGGCATCGGCGCGGGCATCACCCCGTTCAATTTCCCGGCGATGATCCCGCTGTGGATGGGCGCGATCGCGACCGTCGTCGGCAACGCCTTCATCCTCAAGCCCAGCGAGCGCGACCCGTCGGTGCCGGTGCGCCTGTCGGAGCTGTTCCTCGAGGCGGGGATGCCCGAGGGCATCTTCCAGACCGTCCACGGCGACAAGGAGATGGTCGACGCGATCCTCGATCATCCCGACATCGGCGCGGTCAGCTTCGTCGGCTCGTCGGACATCGCGCACTATGTCTACAACCGCGGCGTCGCGAACGGCAAGCGCGTCCAGGCGATGGGCGGCGCGAAGAACCACGGTATCGTCATGCCCGACGCCGACCTCGACCAGGTGGTGAACGACCTCACCGGCGCCGCCTTCGGCTCGGCAGGCGAGCGCTGTATGGCGCTGCCGGTCGTCGTTCCGGTCGGCGAGGACACCGCGAACCGCCTCCGCGACAAGCTCGTCCCCGCGATCGAGGCGCTGCGCGTCGGCGTGTCGACCGATGCCGAGGCGCATTATGGCCCGGTGGTCACCGAAGCGCACAAGCAGAAGGTCGAAGGCTGGATCCAGAAATGCGCCGACGAGGGCGCCGAACTCGTCATCGACGGCCGCGGTTTCACGCTGCAGGGGCATGAGAAGGGCTTCTTCGTCGGCCCGACTTTGTTCGACCATGTCACCCCCGACATGGAAAGCTACAAGGAAGAAATCTTCGGCCCCGTCCTCCAGATCGTCCGCGCCGCCGATTTCGAAACCGCGCTCGAACTGCCGTCGAAGCATCAGTATGGCAACGGCGTCGCGATCTTCACCCGCAACGGCCACGCCGCGCGCGAATTTGCCGCGCGCGTCAATGTTGGCATGGTCGGCATCAACGTGCCGATCCCGGTGCCGGTCGCTTACCATAGCTTCGGCGGCTGGAAGCGCTCGGCGTTCGGCGACACCAACCAGCACGGCATGGAAGGCGTGAAGTTCTGGACCAAGGTCAAGACCGTCACGGCGCGCTGGCCCGACGGATCGCCCGACGGAGGCAACGCTTTCGTCATCCCGACGATGGGCTAGGCAACCCGTGCCTGCGCCGGACATTTCTCCTCTTCGAAGGAGAAAGAACATGATCCGATATGCACTCCCCATGGGGCTTCTGCTGCTCGCCGCGTGCAGCGGCGGCGCCAAGGACGGCAGGGACGAGCAGTCCGGTGCCGGCGACAGCGCCGCCAAGACGGCGCCGATGGTTTCCGAGGCGGCACCCGCCGCACCGGCCGCGGCGCAGGAGAGCGTGCCCGACTATGTCGCCGACCCCGCGGTGAAGCCGCCCGCGCAGCCCGACTCCGGCATCGGCCAGGGCGACGCGGCGATTCCCGTCGCGCTTCAGGGGCGCTGGGGACTGGTCGCGGCCGACTGCACCTCGACCAAGGGCGACGCAAAGGGACTGCTGACGATCGGCGCGGGCGACCTTCGTTTCTATGAATCGCAGGGAATCCTGGCGCATATCCGCGAACGCAGCGCGACGCGCCTTGTCGCCGATTACAAGTTCAGCGGCGAAGGCGAGGATTGGGACCGGCTGATGCAACTCACGGTGCAGGACGGTGGCAGGACGCTCGTCCGCCGCGATTATGGCGAGGGTGCCGCGCCCGAGCCGATGCGCTATAGCCGTTGTGCCTGATGGCCAGAAAGGGAGATTCACGATGGACATTCGCCTGATCGCAATCGCCGCCGCCCTGCCCCTCGCCGCCTGTGCGGGCGTCGAAGGCCCCGCCGAATCGACCCCGCCGCCGACCGCCGCCATGACGTGCAACGCCGATGCAGGCGCGGGCTTCGTCGGCCAGACCGCGACGCCGGAACTGGGCGGCGCGATCGTCAAGGCAACCGGCGCGCGCACGCTGCGCTGGGGCCCGCCGCGCTCGGCGATGACGATGGATTACCGGCAGGACCGGGTGAATGTGATGTACGACGATGCGTACAAGATCACGCAGGTCACCTGTGGCTGACACTTCGCGCCGCAATCATAGGTCCGCATCCCCCTTCGAACCGCTCTACGGCTACAGCCGCGCGGTTCGGGTGGGCCGCCGCATCGACGTCGCCGGCTGCGCGCCGATCGAGCCCGACGGTTCGTCGACCCCCGGCGACGCCGGGGCGCAGGCGGCGCGCTGCCTCGCGATCATCGGCGAAGCGCTCACAGCGCTCGGCGGCAGTTTCGCCGACGTCGTGCGCACCCGCATGTACATCACCGACGCCGCCGATGCCGACCGCGTCGGCCATGCGCATGGCGCGATATTCAAGGACATCCGCCCCGCCGCGACGATGCTCGTCATCCCCGCACTGATCCGCCCCGAGTGGAAAGTCGAAATCGAAGCCGAGGCGATCGTGGAAAGCCCCTCATCGTCATGCTGACGAAAGTCAGCATCCATTCGGCGCTACGCCAGAAGGAACGGAATGCGGGAACGCTATCCTTGCGTTTACATCATGGCGAGCGGCCGTCACGGCACGATCTACATCGGCGTGACATCGGATCTGACGGCGCGCATCCACCAGCATCGCGAGGGCCTGACCGGCGGTTTTACCAAGCGCTACGGCGTGAACCGACTCGCCTTCTACGAGATGCACGCAACGATGGAGGCCGCGATCACGCGCGAGAAGCAGCTCAAGGCATGGAAGCGCGACTGGAAGATCGCCTTGATCGAAAAGGAAAATCCGTTTTGGGAAGATTGGGCGGTGCGGCTCGGCTTCCCGCCGCTACCGTAGTTCCGAATGGATGCTGACTTTCGTCAGCATGACGGCAGAGATAGAGACATGACCGACCAGTTCCAGCTTACCGACGACCAGCTTGCCATTCAGGACATGGCGCGCAAATTCACCGCCGACCGCATCACGCCTTTCGCGGCGGAGTGGGACGAGACGCATCATTATCCCGTCGACGTGTGGAAGGCGGCGGGCGAGCTCGGCTTCGGCGCGATTTACGTGGCAGAGGAATCGGGCGGCATCGGGCTCGGCCGGCTCGAGGCGGCGCTGATCATGGAGGCGATGGCCTATGGCTGTCCCGCGACCAGCGCCTATGTCTCGATCCACAATATGGCGACGTGGATGATCGACCGCTTCGGCGGCGCCGAGATCAAGGCGCGCTTCCTCCCCGAACTCGTGAGCATGGAGAAGATCGCGAGCTATTGCCTGACCGAACCGGGTTCGGGGTCGGACGCCGCGGCGCTCAAGACCACGGCGAAGCGCGACGGCGATCATTATATCCTCAATGGCACCAAACAGTTCATTTCGGGCGCCGGATATAACGACATCTATGTCTGCATGGTCCGCACCGGCGAGGAGAAGTCGAAGGGCATTTCCTGCCTCGTCATCGAAAAGGACACGCCGGGTCTCAGCTTCGGCGCGCCCGAGAAGAAGCTCGGCTGGAACGCCTCGCCGACCGCGCAGGTGATCTTCGAGGATTGCCGCGTACCGGTGGCGAATCTCGTCGGCGCCGAGGGCGACGGCTTCCGCTTCGCGATGGCGGGCCTCGACGGCGGGCGGCTCAACATCGGCGCCTGCTCGCTCGGCGGCGCGCAGCGCTGTCTCGACGAGGCGATCGCCTATACCAAGGACCGCCAGCAGTTCGGGCAGCCGATCGCCGATTTCCAGAACACCCAGTTCCTGCTCGCCGACATGGCGACCGACCTCGAAGCGTCGCGCGCCCTGCTCTATCTCGCGGCGGCAAAGGTCACCGCGAACGCCCCCGACAAGTCGCGCTTCTCGGCGATGGCGAAGCGGCTCGCGACCGACAACGGCAGCAAGATCGTCAACGACGCACTGCAATTGTTCGGCGGCTACGGCTATTTGAAAGATTATCCGATCGAGCGCTTCTGGCGCGACCTGCGCGTCCATTCGATCCTCGAAGGCACCAATCAGGTGATGCGGATGATCGTGGGAAGGGACCTGCTGCGCCAATGACCGAAGATGTTCTGATCAGCACCGATGGCCGCGTCGGCCGCATCTCGCTCAACCGCCCCAAGGCGATCCACGCGCTCAACCTGCCGATGTGCGAGGCGATGATCGACGCGCTGCTGAGATGGCGCGATGACGACGCCGTCGAGGCGGTGATCATCGACCATAGCGAGGGCCGCGGCTTCTGCGCCGGCGGCGATATCCGTATGCTCGCGGAAAGCGGCGCGAAGGACGGCAAGGAGGCGCGCGCCTTCTTCCACACCGAATATCGCCTCAACCATCTGCTCTTCACCTATCCGAAGCCCGTCGTCGCCTTCATGGACGGCATCACCATGGGCGGCGGGGTCGGCATTTCGCAGCCCGCGCCCTATCGCGTCGCGACCGAGCACACCCGCTTCGCGATGCCCGAGACCGGGATCGGCCTGTTCCCCGACGTCGGCGGCGGCTGGTATCTGCCGCGCCTCGAAGGCCGCGTCGGCGTGTTCCTCGCGCTCACGGGCGCGCGGCTCGATGGCGCCGAATGCCTCGCGCTCGGCCTTGCCACCCATTATCTGCCGTCCGAAAAGCTCGCCGAAGCGAAGGAACGCATCGCACAGCACCCCGACCGCATCGGCGGCATCCTGGGCGAACTGTCGGTCACCGCGCCGCCCGCCGCGATCACCGGACAGATCGACCGGATCAACCGCCTGTTCGCGAGCGACCGCTACGAGGATATCCTTGTCGCGCTCGAGGCCGATGGCGGCGAATGGGCGGCGAAGGAATTGGATGCGCTCCGCACCAAGAGCCCGCAGACTTGCAAGGTCGCGCTGCGCCAGCTCAAGGAAGGCGGCGCGATGCCCGACTTCGCGAGCCAGATGCGCCAGGAATATGCGATCGGCAGCCATGTCGTCCAGATGCACGACTTCATCGAAGGCGTCCGGGCGCTGATCGTCGACAAGGACAACAGCCCGAAATGGGACCCGCCGACCCCCGAGGCGGTCACCGACGCCTGGATCGACGCGATCTTCGCGCCGTTGCCCGCGGATAAGGAATGGACGCCGCTAACATAGTTTTGCCACTCACTCTTCGTCACCCCGGACTTGATCCGGGGTCCCGCTTCCTCGACGTCGCAAAGCGGGATGCCGGATCAAGTCCGGCATGACGATAATCCGGAGACTGCTGGAATGACCTACGAAACCCTCCTCGTCGAACAGCGCGGCGCCGTCACGCTGGTGACATTGAATCGCCCGCAAGCGCTGAACGCGCTCAACTCGTCGGTCCTCGACGATCTGATCGCGGCCTTCGCGGCCTTCGAGGCCGACCCCGGCCAGCGCTGCGCCGTGCTCACCGGATCGGGCGACAAGGCGTTCGCGGCGGGCGCCGACATCAAGGAAATGGCCGACAAGCCCGCCGCCGATTTCTATCTCGAAGATTTCTTCTCGAAATGGACGAGCGATTTCGTGAAGAAGGTGAGGAAGCCGTGGATCGCCGCGGTGAACGGCTTTGCCTTGGGCGGCGGCTGCGAACTTGCGATGATGGCCGACTTCATCATTGCATCGGAGAAGGCGAAATTCGGCCAACCCGAAATCAAGCTCGGCGTCGCGCCGGGCATGGGCGGATCGCAGCGACTGACCCGCGCGGTCGGCAAGGCGAAGGCGATGGAGATGTGCCTCACCGGCCGGATGATGGACGCCGCCGAGGCCGAACGCTCGGGGCTCGTCGCGCGCGTCGTCGCGCACGAGGCGCTGGTCGACGAAGCGGTGAAGACCGCCGCGACGATCGCCGCCATGCCGCCGATGGCGGCGATGGTGAATAAGGACATGGTCAACGCCGCCTTCGAGACCACGCTCGATCAAGGGCTGCTCTACGAACGCCGCCTGTTCCAGATCCTCGCCGCGACCGAGGACAAGGCCGAGGGCATGGCCGCCTTCATCGAGAAGCGCGAAGGCGTGTGGAAGGGGCGGTGATCGCCCGGCCCTCTCCCCTTCAGGGGAGAGGATATGGAGGCTTGCGAACTTGTTCGCTAGCCGGAGTTGGAGAGGGGCCTGCTGACCTCCCCCCTCTCCCAACCCTCTCCCCTGAAGGGGAGAGGGCTCATGGAGAGAATATATGAAAATCGCTTTCATCGGACTCGGCAATATGGGCGGCGGCATGGCCGCGAATCTTGCCAAGGCGGGCCATGACGTCCGCGCCTTCGACCTCAGCGAGGAAGCTCTCGGGCGCGCCATCGAAGCTGGCTGCACCCGCGCCGCATCGGCTGCCGACGCGGTCACCGGTGCCGAGGCGGTGGTGACGATGCTCCCCGCGGGCAAGCATGTCGCGGGCGTATACGAAAGCGACGCCTTCCCGAACGCCGCGCCGGGCACCTTGCTGCTCGACTGCTCGACGATCGACGTCGCGACCGCACGGTCGAATATCGAGGCGGCGACCGCGAAAGGCCTCGTCGCGGTCGATGCGCCGGTGTCGGGCGGCATCGCCGCCGCCAATGCGGGGACGCTGACCTTCATGGTCGGCGGCACCGACGAAGGCTTTGCGCGCGCCGAACCGATCCTTGGCATAATGGGCAAGGCGGTGATCCATGCCGGCGGCGCGGGCGCGGGGCAGGCGGCAAAGATCTGCAACAACATGCTGCTCGGCGCGTCGATGATCGCGACGTGCGAAAGCCTCGCGCTCGCGCAGAAACTCGGGCTCGATCCGCAGACTTTCTTCGACATCGCCAGCGTCTCGTCGGGGCAATGCTGGTCGCTGACGAGCTATGCGCCGCTCCCCGGCGTCGGACCGACGAGCCCCGCCGACAATGATTACAAGGGCGGCTTCGCCGCGGCGCTGATGCTCAAGGACCTACGCCTCGCGATGGAGGCCGCGGCGAGCGTCGACGCCGACGTCCCGATGGGCAGCCGCGCGCGCGAGCTTTATGAAGCCTTCGTGGCGGCCGACCCCGATCACCGCGATTTCTCAGCGATCATCCAGACGCTTCAATCATAATCGTCATTCCGGCGAAGGCCGGAATCTCGGCCTCGGATCATGACGCCCCGGCGAGATCCCGGCCTTCGCCGGGATGACGGGAGTCAATAAAAATCCGCCGTCTCGCCGCCGTCGCGGCGTTCGGTGCGATGAAGCTGCGTCGGCGCGCGCCGATCGCCGGTCTTGATCTCCAGCCGATCGCCCACACGCCGAACCTCCGCGGGCGCCAAGATGCGCGCCCGCGCCACGCCGACCGCAGTCGCCTGCGGCGGTGTCGCAGCGGGCGGCGACACAGCGCTTCCGGCAAGCAGCAGGGCGGCAATCAGGGACATGGCATTCATGCTCTGCCCTAACGACGGCCATTGCCACCATCTTAACCCTGAATCGCAAGTTTTCGCTCATGCCTGCGGCGGTGCGCAAGCAAAAGAAAGGCCGTCTGCCCCGGTGTGGGACAGGCGGCCCTGCTTTGCTTGGCGGTTAAAGACTCAGAACCCGCTCTTCGCCGCCGCCTTTTCCTTCAGCAGCGGGGCTACCTCGAAACCGTGGCTTTCCAGCGCCGCGGCGATCTTGTCGGTGCCTTCGATGCCGGCCCAGAACATCGGGCCGCCGCGATAGACCGGCCAGCCATAGCCATAGATCCACACGACATCGATGTCGCTCGCGCGCTGCGCCTTGCCCTCGCTAAGGATCAGAGCGCCCTCGTTGACCATCGGATAGAGGGTGCGTTCGATGATCTCCTGATCGGTGATCGCGCGCTTTTCGACCCCCGCCTTCTTTCGGAACTCATCGATGATCTCCTCGACCCGCGCGCTCGGCGTGGGAGTGCGCTTCTCGTCATAGTCGTAGAAGCCCGCCTGCTTCTTCTGGCCCCAGCGCCCCTCGGCGCAGAGCGCGTCGCGGATGCTTTCGATGCGGTTGGGGTCGCGGTGCCAGCCGATATCGACGCCGGCAAGGTCGCTCATCTGGAACGGGCCCATCGGCATGCCGAAATCGACATGCACCTTGTCGACCTGCGCAGGAGTCGCGCCTTCGAGCAGCAGCTTCTGCGCCTCGATCTGGCGCGGTGCGAGCATACGGTTGCCGATGAAGCCGTGGCACACGCCCGCGACGACCGCGACCTTGCCGATCTTCTTGCCGATTGCCATCGCGGTCGCGAGCACGTCGTCGGCGGTCTTGTCGCCGCGCACCACCTCAAGCAGCTTCATCACATTGGCGGGCGAGAAAAAGTGCATGCCGAGCACATCGCCGGGGCGGCTGGTCGACGCCGCAATCTCGTTGACGTCGAGATAGGAGGTGTTCGAGGCGAGGATCGCGCCGGGCTTGGCGATTGTGTCGAGCTTGCCGAATATCTCCTTCTTGACGCCCATATCCTCATAGACCGCCTCGATGATCAGGTCGCAGTCGGCGAGCGCGTCGAGTTCGAGCGCGGGGGTGATCAGCCCCATCATCTGGTCGACCTGTTCGGGCTTGAAGCGGCCCTTCGCGGCGCTCGCGTCGTAATTCTTGCGCACGACGCCGAGCCCGCGGTCGAGCGCGTCCTGCTGCATCTCGACGATCGTGCAGCGAAAGCCTTTCTGAAGGAAGTTCATCATGATGCCGCCACCCATCGTGCCGGCGCCGATGATCCCGACATGCTTGATGTCGCGCAGCTTGATGTCCTTGGGCAGGCCGTCGATCTTCGCCGCCTGACGCTCGGCGAAGAAGATGTGGCGCTGCGCCGCCGACTGGCTGCCCATCATCAGCTTCATGAATTCCTGACGCTCGAACGCCAGACCTTCGTCGAAGGGCAGCCGCGTCGCCGCCTCGACGCAGGCGAGGTTGGCATAGGGCGCCTCGAAGCCGCGCCAGCGCTTGGCGTTCGCCGCCTTGAGCTGCTCGATCACCGCGACGTCGCCGAACACCTTGCGTTCGCGCGTCGGGCGCGGGCCGTCGGCGATCTTGGCGCGCGCAAAGGCGATCGCGTCGGCGGCGAGGCTGTCCTCACCCGCCAGTTCATCGACCAGGCCGAGCTCCTTCGCCTTGGCGGCGGGAAGCGGTTCGCCGAGCGAAGTCATCGTCGCCGCGGCCTCGACCCCGACGACGCGCGGCAGGCGCTGCGTGCCGCCCGCGCCGGGCAGCAGGCCCAGCTTGACCTCGGGCACGCCGAGCTTCGCCGAGGGCACCGCGACGCGATAGTGACAGACGAGCGCGGTCTCCAGCCCGCCGCCGAGCGCGGTGCCGTGGATCGCCGCGACGACGGGCTTCGACGCCGCCTCGATCATGTTGAGCACGGCGTTGAAATCGGGCCCGCGCGGGGCTTTTCCGAATTCGCTGATGTCGGCGCCGGCGATGAAGGTGCCGCCGTCGCAGCGCAGCACGATCGCCTTGACGCCGTCATCGGCGAGCGCGGCCTCGAAATGATCCTTCAGGCCCTGGCGGACGTGCCACGAGAGCGCGTTCACCGGGGGATTGTTGACGATGACGACGGCGACGTCGCCGTCCTTCTGCATCGTCACGCTGACGGGGGTTTCATCGGACATGGGAGAACTCCTTCAATCAAGAACCCGTTCGCGCGCGGCGAACGGAAAGGGGTGTTGCATTTCAGTCGTCGATCGCGGCGTGGACGAGGGTCTTGACCTCGCGCCGCACGGGATAGGTGGAGGAGGGCATGAGCTGGGTCATGAACACCATGCAGATTTCCTCGACCGGATCGACGAAGAAACCGGTCGAGAACATGCCGCCCCAATAGAAGTCGCCCGCCGAGCCCGGAATCCCCGCAGCCGCCGGATCGAGCGTCACCGCGAAGCCGAGGCCGAAGCCGACTCCGGCATTCTCGTCCTCCGAAAAAATGCCGACGCTGTGCTGGGTCAGGTCGCCGCCGCCGACGAGATGGTTCGACGTCATCAGGTCCAGCGTCTTGCGGCTGATGATCCGCGTGTCGCCGAGCTTGCCCCCGCCGAGCAGCATCAGACAGAAACGGTGATAGTCGTGGAGCGTCGAGGCGAGCCCGCCGCCGCCCGAATGGAAGCTGCGGTCCTTCGCCCAGCGGCTGCGGCCGCCCGCGTCGAACTGCTGCATCTTGTCCTTCGGGTGAAAGGCATAGGCATCGGTCAGCCGGTGCTGCTGGTCGGCGGGCACCTTGAAGCCGGTATCGGCCATGCCGAGCGGCCCGAAGATGCGATCCTGCAGCACCTGCGCAAAGGGCTTGCCCTCGATTCGCTCGATGACCGCGCCGAGCACGTCGGTCGCCATCGAATAATTCCAGTGCGCGCCGGGGTCGAATTGCAGCGGAATCTTCGCCAGTCCCTCGATGAAGCTGTCCATCGTGAACGCGGCATCGAAATCGTCGATTTTGGTCTTGCGATAGGCGGCATCGACCGGGGTGCGCTCCTGAAAGCCATAGGTCAGCCCGGAGGTATGGCGAAGCAGATCGACCATCAGGATCGGGCGCACCGGCGGCCGCGTCAGGAAGGGGACGTTGCCGCCGCCCGCGACGAAGACGCCGGTGTCCTTGAACTCGGGGCAGAAGTTTATCAGCGGATCGGACAGCGCGACCTTGCCTTCTTCGAGCAGCATCATGAAGGCGATGCTGGTGATCGGCTTGGTCATGCTGGCGATGCGGAAGATCGCATCCTCTTTCAGCGCTTCGCCCGGCCGCGCTTCGCCGATGCACGACAGATGCGCGACCTCGCCGCGCCGCGAAACGAGCGTCGCCGCGTGCGGCAGGCGGCCGCTATCGACATATTTCGCCTGCAGGAAAGCGGGAATGCGGTTGAGCCGTGTGGTGTCGAAGCCTTGGGTCATGCTGATCTTTAATCCTGAAACATTATCGTCGACGAAAGACACTCTGTGTGTCCCCGCGGAGGCGGGGACCCATCACCGGGCGGCGCCATTCCGAGCCGACCGAAGATGGATTCCCGCCTTCGCGGGGATACAGAGACAGGATAATGCCGCATTGTCGCCCCTTAGTGCGAGGTCTGGCCCAGCAACTGGCGCGTCACCGGGTGCGAGCTGGTGAGGCCGCCGTCGACCGCGATCGCCTGTCCGTTGACATAGCTCGCCTGATCGCTCGCGAGGAAGAGCGCGACGTTCGCCAGTTCCTCGGGCTGCGCGGCGCGGCGCAGCGGATTGAGCTGGCCGAGCTTGTGGGTGACCTCCTTGGCGCGCGCATAGTCGAAGGTCGGCTTGGTCATCCCGGTCTCCGTCAGGCCGGGACAGACGGCATTGACGCGCACGCCGCTGGTCGAAAGCTGCTGCGCCGCGACCTTGGCGAGGTTGATCACCCCCGCCTTCGACGCCGAATAGGCGCCCGGCCCCGCGCCCGAATTGATCCCCGCGACGCTGGCCGTGAGCACGATCGCGCCGCCGCGCCCCTGGTCGACCATCGCTTTGCCGGCGTGCTTCACCATCAGCGCCGGGCCGATCAGGTTGACGCGCAGCGTTTCGGCCCAGGCGGCGGGGTCGAAGTCGAAGATGCCGCCCATGTCGCCGATGATCCCGGCATTGGCGAAAGCGACGTCGAGTCCGCCATAGGTTTCCTTCGCGGTGGCGACGAGCCTCGCGACATCGGCCTCGACGCCCGCGTCGATTTCGAGCGCGACGGCCTCACCGCCCGCATCCTTCACGGCCCTGGCGGTGTCATGCACCGCCGCCGTCTTGTCGCCGATGACGAGCTTCGCGCCCTCGGCGGCGAAGCGCAGCGCGCTCGCGCGGCCGATGCCGCTGCCCGCGCCGGTAATGATCGCGATCTTGCCGTCCAATGCGCCCATCATGCGCCTCCCGATATCGTGGCCCCGCCATCGCAGACGATGGTCTGGCCGGTGGTGAATGCCCCCGCCTTGCTGGCGAGGAAGACCGCGGCGCCCGCGATCTCGTGCGGTTCGCCGATTCGCTTCAGCGTCGACGCGGCGGTCGAACGGCGTAGATTCTCGGGATTTTCCCAAAGCGCGCGCGCCATGTCGGTACGGATCAGGCCGGGCGCGATGCAGTTGACGCGCACCCCGGCCTCGCCAAGCTCGACCGCATAGTTGCGCGCCATCTGCATGTCGGCGGCCTTCGAGATGCAATAGGCGCCGATGATCGGTGATCCTTTCAGTCCGCCGATCGAGCTGATGATCGTGATCGCGCCTTCGCCGCGTTCGACCATTTCTGGCGCGACCATGCTGATCAGCCAGTGGTTGGACAGGATATTATTGTCCATGATCTTGCGGAACTGCTCGTCGGCGATACCGAGGCCGGGGCCGTAATAGGGGTTCGACGCGGCGTTGCAGACGAGCGCGGTGATCTTGCCGAACGCCTTTCGCGTCGTATCGACGAGGGCCTGCAGATCCTCCTTCGACGAGATGTTCGCGGGAACCGCGATCGCGGTGCCCTCGCCGAAGCGCGCGTTGATCTCGGCCGCCGTGGCCTCGCACGCATCCTGCTTGCGGCTCGATATCACGACCTTGGCGCCCTGCTCGGCCATCGCTTCGGCGATCGCCTTGCCGATGCCGCGCGACGATCCGGTGATCAGCGCGACCTGACCGCCCATGTCGAACAAGCTCATGCGCCGGCCTTCCTTGCAAAGTCCCACGCGCGCTGGGCGAGCGGGAGGACGCGTTCGGACATCGCCTTGGCGTGCGCCGAGGATGCGGTGCCGTCGATGACGCGCTTCTTGATTCCCTGCATGATCCCGGCGAGGCGGAAGAAATTATAGGCGAAATACCAGTTCATGTCGGGCACGCCGTCGCGGCCGGTGGCAGCGCAATAACGCTCGACCACCTCGTCGAGCTCGGGAATGCCGAGACCCGCGCGGTCGAGGTCCTGAACCCCCGAGCGCCCGCCATTCTCGGTCACCCATGCCATCGCGACATAGGTGAAATCGGCGAGCGGATCGCCGAGCGTCGACAGTTCCCAGTCGAGGACGGCCAAAACCTCGGGCAGGTCCTTCGCGAAGATCATATTGTCGATGCGATAGTCGCCATGGACGACGCTGGTGCGCGTCTGTTCGGGCAGGGTCGCGGGCAGCCAGGCGATCAGCCGCTCCATCTCGTCCATCGTCTCGGTTTCGGACAGCTTGTACTGCTTCGTCCAGCGATCGACCTGGCGGCCGAAATAATTGCCGGGCTTGCCAAAATCCGACAGCCCCGCCGCCTCGACATCGACATTGTGCAGCGCCGCGAGCGTGTCGATCATCGCATCATAGGTGGCGCGGCGGTTCTCCGGCGTCGAACCGGGCATCGATCCGTCCCAGATCGTCTGGCCGTCGACCATCCCCATGACGTAGAACCAGCTTCCGACCACGCTGTCGTCGGTGCAAAGGCCATATTGGCGCGCGACCGGGAAACCGACCTTATGAAGGCCGGCCTGCACCTTATATTCGCGGTCGACCGCGTGCGCCGAGGGGAGCAGCGGCCCGAAGGGCTTGCGCCGGAGCACATAATTGCCCGACGGCGCGCTGATCTTGTAGGTCGGGTTCGACTGGCCGCCGGCGAACTTGCCCTGCGTCAGTGGGCCCTGAAAGCCAGCGACATTCGCTTCCATCCACGCCGTCAGCTTCGCTTCGTCGAGGACATCGTCGCCTTCGGGGGCGACGGTGCCGCTGAACAGCTTTTGCGCGTCGAGTCCCGTCGTCATTGGTCGAACACGATCACCGACCGCGCGGCATCGCCTTTCTTCATCTTGTCGAACCCTTCGTTGATCTTTTCGAGCGGTATCGTCTCCGCGACGATGCTGTCGAGGTCGAGCAGCCCGCGCAGATAGAAATCGACGAGGCGCGGAATATCGACGGGGAAACGGTTGCCGCCCATGATCGCGCCCTGGAGCTTCTTGCCCGAAAGCAGGTCCATCGCGCCGAGCCCGACCTTTTCCGACAAGGGCATCATGCCGAGGATCGTCGCGGTGCCGCCGCGGCGGAGCGAGGCGACCGCGAGGCTCGCCGAGGCCGGACGCCCGACCGCTTCGATCGCATGATCGACGCCACCCTTGGTCAGCTCGACGATCTGCTTCGCGGCATCGTCGGCGAGCGCGTCCACCACATCCGTGGCGCCCAGCTTCTGCGCCAGAGCGCGCTTTTCGGGAACCGGGTCGGCGGCGATGATGCGCCCCGCGCCCGCGATCTTTGCGGCGTTGATCGTCGCGAGCCCGACGCCGCCGCAGCCGACCACCGCGACCGTCTCGCCCGGCGTGACCTTGCAGGCGTTGAAGATCGTTCCCGCGCCCGTCGTCACCGCGCAGCCGATCACCGCGGCGCGGTCGAGCGGCATCTCGGGGTCGATCGCGACGCAGGCATGTTCGTGGACCAGCATCACCTCGGAGAAGGCCGAGAGATTGAGCATCTGGTTGACCGGCGACCCGTCGGGCCGCGTGATGCGCGGCGCCGATCCGGCGGGGCGGCGCGTGTCGCCGCCCATGCACAGCGACATACGGCCGCTGACGCAATACTCGCAATGGCCGCAGAAGGCGCTGAGGCAGGTGACGACCGCGTCGCCGACCTTGACCGTGCGAACCTCGCTGCCGACCGCCTCGACGATCCCCGCCGCTTCATGGCCCGGAATCGCGGGCAGCGGATGCGGATAGGCGCCGTCGATGAAATGCAGGTCCGAATGGCAGAGGCCGCAGGCGGCAGTGCGGATGCGCACCTCGTGCGGGCCGGGCTTGTCGACGACGATTTCTTCGATCTGCAGCGGTTTGCCCGGTTCGATCAGGACGGCGGCTTTGGTCATTCTATGCTTCCCTCATTGCCGTTCGTGCTGAGCTTGTCGAAGCACCGTTTTTTCTTCTCATGTCGGCAAAAGAAAAGAACGGCCCTTCGACAGGCTCAGGGCGAACGGATCAAGATTTAACGTGACACCCCGATGTCGCCCGACGAGAAGCCGGGATCGCTGGCGGGCGAATGCTTTGCCAGCTCGATGCGCGAGATCGCGCGCGCATGGACCTCGTCGGGCCCGTCGGCGAGGCGCAGCGTGCGCTGGTGCGCATAGGCCTTGGCGAGGCCGAAATCTTCGGACACGCCGCCGCCGCCGTGCGCCTGGATCGCGTCGTCGATGATCTGCAGCGCCATGTTCGGCGCCTGCACCTTGATCATCGCGATCTCGGCCGCGGCCGACTTGTTGCCCACCTTGTCCATCATGTCGGCTGCCTTGAGGCAGAGCAGGCGCGTCATCTCGATATCGATGCGCGCGCGGGCGATGCGCTGTTCCCAGATGCTGTGCTCGGCGATCGTCTTGCCGAAGGCGGTGCGCGACTGGAGCCGCTTGCACATCTTTTCCAGCGCTTCCTCGGCGACGCCGATCGTGCGCATACAATGGTGGATGCGGCCCGGCCCGAGGCGGCCCTGCGCGATCTCGAACCCGCGCCCCGCGCCGAGCAGCATCGCATCCTCGGCATTGACGCGCACGTCCTTGAGTTCGATCTCCATATGGCCGTGCGGCGCGTCGTCATAGCCGAAGACGGGTAGGTGGCGCTTGATGTGGATGCCGGGCGTGTCCATCGGCACCGCAAGCATCGACTGCTGCGCGTGGCGCTTCGCCTCGAAGTCGGTCTTGCCCATCACGATCGCGACCTTGCAGCGCGGATCGCCCGCGCCCGACGACCACCATTTGGTGCCGTTGATCACATAATCGTCGCCGTCGCGCGCGATCCGCGTCTCGATGTTCGTCGCGTCGGACGAGGCGACCTGCGGCTCGGTCATCAGAAAGGCCGAGCGGATCTCGCCGTTCATCAGCGGCTTCAGCCATTTTTCCTTCTGCGCCGCGGTGCCGTAGCGGTGGAAGACCTCCATATTGCCGGTGTCGGGCGCCGAGCAGTTGAACACCTCGCTCGCAAAGCCGACGCGCCCCATCTCCTCGGCGCAGAGCGCATATTCGAGGTTGGTGAGGCCGGGGCCTTCGAACGCGAACGTCTCGTCGACATGGTGGTGCGCGCCGCTGCGCGGGGGCATGAACAGGTTCCAGATCCCCGCGGCCTTCGCCTCGGCCTTCAGGTCCTCGACGACCTGGATCACCTTCCAGCGGTGGCCCGTCTCGTCCTGTTCCTTATAGGTCGGAACCGCCGGGCGCACCTTGCGCTCGATGAACTCGCGCACCCGGCCCTGCCAATGCTGCTGCCGGTCGGTGAGATCGAAATCCATCTGCGTTCCTTTCCCTTTACGTTTACGTAAACCCTTGGACCGATTCGCCCGCCTTGCCAAGTCCCGCCGCGCAGAAAGTTGCCCCCGCGCGGCGAGTCGCGCAATCCTCCGTTACGGCCGCGGCGCTTCGTCCGTCCTGCCGGCCAGCGCGGCGAGCCGGGCCTCGTGACCGGCCCGGTCGATTGCGTAGCGGCGCAGCCCGGCGGCCGCCATGATCGCGATCAAAATCATCAGCCCGGCGACGATCCAGCCCATCATCGTCGCGGCGCTCGCGGGCCAGTCCTCGGGCCGCACGCGCTCGCCGAGCCCGACATAGGCGACGAGCTGGCCGACGGTGAAGATACCGAGCGCCTGGCCGAATTTCTGCGTCATCAGATAGCCTGCGAAGAAAACGCCCTCGATCCGCGTGCCATGATCGATCTCGTGCGCCTCGACGATCTCGGCGACCATCGACGAGCAGGAGATATGGCCGACGACCAGCCCGAACAGCGAAATCGTCTGGAGGGTGAGGAGCAGCGCCATCGACGGCCAGCCGCCAAGCTCGGGCCACCAGCCGAGGTTGCGCGCCGCATAGGGCAGGAAGGCGACCACGCCGCTGAACAGCACCGCGGCGATCGCCGTGTCGCGCTTGCCGAAGCGGCGGTGCGCAAGGCCCACCGCGGCAAAGGCGCCGAACACCGCGACCGCGAGGCCGATCGGATAGAGGGCGAGCTGGTCGTCGCTCAGCCGCCAGATATAGAGCATCGTGTAATTGGTCGCGGCGATCGTCGTCGCATAGCCGGTGACGACGAACAGTGCCCCGCTCGCCAGCGCGATGAAGGCGGGATTGCGAAAGGCGAGCGCGATGTCGGTCAGCATCGAGGAGCCATGCGCCTGCACGGGCGGCGGCGGCAGCGCCAGGATGCGCCGCTGCTGCCCGGCCGCCGAGCCGAGCGTCGAGACGAGAATCAGCGCCGCACCGAACAGGCCGAAAGCGGCATAGCCCGACGGATCGAGCAGGCCGCTGCGCGCCGGGTCGTCCGATTTCAGGAAATAGCCATAGGCGAGCGCGGTCGCCGTCAGCCCGCCGAGCCAGCCGAACAGGAAGCGGAAGCGCATCAGCGTCGTGCGCTCGTCATAATCGCGCGTCAGTTCGGCGACGAGCGACACCGATGGAATCTCGCACGCCGAGACAAGCACGCGCACCGCGACGACGTTGAGGATCAGGCCGAGGGTCGAATGCCGGGCGACGTCGGGCGAGACCCAGAGCAGCGCCCAGGCAATCGCCATCGGCAGCGCCGCGCCATAGAGCCACGGCAGCCGCCGCCCGAGCCGCGTCCGCGTCGCGTCGGACAGCCGCCCGATCAGCGGATCGACGAGCGCATCGACCAGCATCGCGCCGATCAGCACCAGCGACACGACCCGCGGGTCGAAGCCGAGCACCTGATTGTAATAGATCATGAAGAAGGTGGTGAGCCCCGCCTCCTTCACGCCCATGGTGACGCTGCCGAGCCCATGCGCGAGCTTGATCCGCGTCGGCAGCGGGGCGGTGGGGGGCGGAGTCATCGCGCGCCGCTTCCCTCGGTAGCGGCAAGCGCGGCGACGCGCGCCTCATGATCCTGACGGTTGATCGGATAGTAGCGGAAGATCAGCGACGACAGGATCGCGGCAAGAATGACCAGCACGCAGTAATAAAAGGAGAAATTGTCGATCACGCTTTCAGGCACTTTCGCGGGATCGGCCTTTTCGGGAATCCCGGCAAGGTCAACGAGCAATCCGGTGGCGAAGATGCCGAGCCCGGTCGCGCATTTCTGCATGAAGAAGTTGCCCGCGAAGAAGGTCCCTTCGCTGCGGCGCCCCGTCTCGACCTCCGACGCCTCGACGATGTCGGCGATCATCGACCCGCCCGAGATCATCACCGAAACGCTGAACAGATTGGCAAGGAAGAAAAAGACGAACAGCCCCGCGGTCGATGCCGTGCTCCCCTCGACGGGCCAGAGATGGAGATGGCGCAGCACGAAGGGCGTGACCCAGAAGATCATACCGATCATCCCGCCCGCGATCGCGGTCGTGCGCTTGCCGAACCGGCGCTGCGCGGGCCCGATAAGCAGAAAGGTGCCGACGACGCTGGCGAACAGCACCCAAGGATAGATTTTGAACGCGACGGGCGAGAATTTCCAGATGAAGAGATAGAGATAGTTGGAGATGGAAAAGGTGACCCCCTGGCTCGTATAGGCGATCGCTCCCGCCGCGAGCAGGATCAGGAAAGCGGGGTGGGTCAGCGCCTCGCGAATTTCGCGAAAGGCGGTGACGGGGCTCAGCGCCGAAGGTTTGCGATCGGGCCAGCGGGCGGCCCAGCGATGCTGTCCCGCTGCCGAGATCAGCACGGTGGCTGCCATCAACAGCCCGCCGAACAGGCCGTATTGATAATAGCCTTCGACCGCGAGCAACGATTTCGCGAGAAACAGGTCATAGGCGAGGAACAGCATCAGCAGTCCGCCCGCCCAGCCGAACAGATAGCGATAGCGCATCAGCGTCGTGCGCTCGTCATAGTCGCGCGTCAGTTCGGGCAGCAGCGCGACCGACGGCACTTCGCAGCAGGAAACGATGCTGCGCACGATGACCGCGACGCCGACGAGGTGCCAGAAGCTCGGCGTCGCGCCAGCCTCGGGCGTCCACAGCGCGAACCAGGCGAAGGCGAGCGGGATCGGAGCGATATAGAGCCACGGCAGCCGCCGGCCCCAACGCGTGTGCGTCTGGTCGGACAGATAGCCGATCACCGGGTCGACAAAAGCGTCAAGAACGAGCGCGAGCATCAGCGCCAGGCTGACGAGCTTTGCGTCCATGCCGAGCACCTGATTGTAGAACAGCAGCAGGAAGGTCGAAAAGCCGTTGTCCTTGACGCCATAGGCGACGCTGCCGAGCCCATGATAGAGCTTGAGGCCCAGCGGCAGCCGCGTCTGCGGCGGCGTGTCGGCACTCACGCGGCGGTTCCGGCCTTGGCGGCTTCCTCCATCGCGGTCAGCGCGTCGAACATCCCCGGCGCCTCGGGGTCCCAGGCGTGGCGCTGACCGATCGTCAGCCCGCCATCGACGAGCATATGGGTGCCGGTCATGAACGCGCTGTCCTCGCTCGCCAGATAGGCGACGGCGTTGGCGATATCCTCGGGCTGGCCGCCGCGCGCGACCGGCTGCGCGTGCGCGCTCATGTCGGCGATAATCGCCTTCGCCGCGTCCTTGCTTTCGTCGGGCACTTCGAGCGACGAGGTGAAGATGTTGGTGTTGATGAAGCCGGGGCAGATCGCGTTCACGCGGATGCCATATTGCGCAAGATCGGTCGCCGCGACCTTGGTCAGGTGCAGCACCCCCGCCTTGGCGACGGCATAGGCGGTCGGCGAATAGCCCGCGCCGAGCGCCGCGACGCTCGCGGTGTTGACGATGCTCGCGCCCTTGCGCCCCTTCATGTGCGGGCTCGCATAGCGGATGCCCATCGCGACCGATTTCAGGATCAGGTCCATCGAGCGGTCCCACCCCTCGGGCGTGATCTCGTCGATCGGGGCGCGGTCGCCGCCCGCGGCGGCGTTGTTGAAGACGATGTCGATCCCGCCCGCCCTTTCGGCAGCGGCGTTCATCAGCGCCTCGATGTCGCTCGGCACGGTGACGTCGCAGCGGACGAAGTCGATCTTGCCGTTCGATTGCTCGGCGAGCGCCTTGCCGCCCGCCTCGTCGATGTCGGCGGCGAAGACATGCGCGCCCTCGCTTGCCAGTTTCAGCACCGCCGCCTTGCCGATGCCCGATGCCGCGCCGGTGATCACGGCGACCTTGCCTGCGAATCGCATATCTCTGCTCTCCCGTTTTCTTTTGCGACCTAGCTTAGGCGCCAAGCAGCCCCCGTCAACGGCGGGCGATCGGACGCTACGGCGCCGTAACGGCAGGTTCGGCCGCCCAAGTTGACGCTTGCGTAAAGCTGGCGAATCCTCCTAATTTGCGGGCCAGAAGAGGAGCCTTGACGATGAGCGATCTGGACGCCTTCCGCGCCGAAGTGCGCGCGTGGCTGGAAGCCAACTGCCCCCCCGAAATGCGCGAGCCCGTCCGCGACGAAGGCGACGTCTGCTGGGGCGGACGCAAATTCAAGTTCAAGAATGCCGCGCAAAAACAGTGGCTCGAGGCGTGCGTGGCGAAGGGCTATACCGTCCCCGACTGGCCGAAACCCTATGGCGGTGCGGGCCTCTCGCCCGAAGAGACGAAAATCCTCAAGCAGGAAATGAAGCGCATCAATGCGCGCTCGCCGCTCGACAGCTTCGGCATCTGGATGCTCGGCCCCGCGCTGCTCAAATTCGGCACCGAGGAGCAGAAGGTCCATTACCTCACCCAGATCGCGCGCGGCGAAATCCGCTGGTGCCAGGGCTATAGCGAACCCGGCTCGGGCAGCGATCTCGTCTCGCTCCAGACGTTTGGCGAAGACAAGGGCGATCATTGGGTCGTCAACGGGTCGAAGATCTGGACCAGCTATGCCGACAAGGCCGACTGGATCTTCTGCCTCGTCCGCACCGACAAGGCGAACAAATATCAGGGCATCACCTTCATGCTCTTCGACATGGAGAGCAAGGGCGTCACGACCAAGCCGATCCTG
>QFCS01000534.1_pt1 | contig 38550 bp, 31 predicted proteins | sample 3576561 | NCBI WGS metagenome assembly QFCS01 | reverse complement strand
GGCGGGATCGGCGTTGGCCTGCGTGATGCCCTGCGCGATCGCCACGCGCGTCGCATGGCCGAGACCGTTCACCGGCGGGTTGTTCATCGTGATCACGGCGACGTCGCCGTGGACCTTGTATTCAGCCGTCATGCTGCTTCCTTTGATGAGAAAAGAACGGTCGTTCTATTTCCGCTGATTGTAGGGGGACGCCGGGCCGGAGCCACGATGGCTTGTCACCGCAGGGACTTGTCATCCCGGGCTCGACCCGGGATCCACGACTGCGCTCGATCCGACGCGGCCTGGATTGCGGGTCAAGCCCGCAATGACAGGGATCGGGGGCTTGCCCCTGTTATACCTCCAGCCACTCCTTGCGGACGTACGCGTCGTTGCGCAGGGTGTCCGGGGTGCCCGTGAAGACGATGCTGCCGTGCCCCATGACCAGGGCCCGGTCGGAGATCGCCATCGCGATGGTCAGCTTCTGCTCGATCAGCAGCACCGACACGCCGCGGGACTTCAGCGTCTTCAGGTACTCGCCCACGAGCTCGACGATCTTGGGCGCGAGGCCCTCGGTGGGCTCGTCGATGATGATGAGCTCGGGATCGCCCATCAGCGTGCGGCACAGGGTCAGCATCTGCTGCTCCCCGCCCGAGAGCACGCCGGCCTCGGTGTGCTGGCGCTCGCGCAGGCGCGGGAACATGTTGTACATGTCCTCGAAGGTCCAGCGCGAGCCCTTGCCGCTGCCCTTCTGGCCCAGCATCAGGTTCTGGTGCACCGTGAGCGTGGGGAAGATGTCGCGGTTCTCGGGCACGTAACCCAGGCCCAGGTGTGCCACCTCATAGGCCTTCCTGCCCATGATCTGCTGGCCCTTCCAGTGGATGCTGCCCTGGCAGTCGACCAGGCCCATGACGGCCTTGGCGGTGGTGGAGCGGCCCGAGCCGTTGCGGCCCAGCAGCGCGACGATCTCGCCCGGCTGCACCTCGAAGCTCACGCCGTGCAGGACGTGGCTCTTGCCGTAGTAGGCGTGGAGATTTTCGATCTTTAGCATCTTGGTACTCCGCTGGGCCGCCCCAAGGAGGGCCGCGCCCCCCCGGGGGGCAGTGCAGCGGCAAAGCCGCAAACGTGGGGGTTCATGCTGCCGCTCCCTGAGCATCTGCCACGTGAGAACCAAGATAAGCCTCCTGCACGCGCTGGTTGGCCCGCACGGCCGCGGGCGTGTCGAAGGCCAGCACTTCGCCATAGACCACCACGGCGATCCGGTCGGCCAGGCCGAACACCACGCCCATGTCGTGCTCCACCGTGAGCAGGGTTTTGCCCACGGTCACTTCCTTGATGAGGCTGATGAAGCGACTGGTCTCGCTCTTGCTCATGCCGGCGGTGGGCTCGTCGAGCAGGATCACGTTCGCGCCACCGGCGATGGTGATGCCGATCTCCAGCGCGCGCTGCTCGGCGTAGGTGAGGTTCATGGCCAGCACGTCGCGCTTGCGGTCGAGCTTGATCATTTCCATCAATTGCTCGGCGCGTTCGTTGGCGTCGTCGAGGTCGGCCAGGAACTTCAGGAAGGTGTACTTGTAACCCAGGCTCCAGAGCACACCACAGCGCAGGTTCTCGAACACGCTGAGCTTGGGGAAGATGTTGGTGATCTGGAAGCTGCGCGAGAGGCCGGCGCGGTTGATCTCGAACGGCTTCTTGCCATCAATGCGCTGGCCATTGAGCAGCACCTGCCCGCTGGTGGGCGCGAATCGGCCACTGATGAGGTTGAACAGTGTGGACTTGCCGGCCCCGTTGGGGCCGATGATGCCCACGCGCTCACCGGCGTTCACGGCCAGGTTCACGCCGCGGATGATCTCGGTCTTGCCGAAACTCTTGCGCAGGTCTTTCAGCTCGAGCGCGTAGTTCGATGGGGCGGTGCTCACAGGGCTTCCCTTCGCTTGATTTCCTTTTCGATGTATTCCTGGATCTCGCCCCACTGGCGCAGGAAGGCGCGGCGCGTGAGCTCGAACAGCCCGAAGCCGGTCAGCAGGACCATGCCCGCGCCGAACCAGCTGTTGAGGCCGTGCGCATCCAGCGGCACGCCGAGGAAGCGCAGCTCGGAGCCCAGCGTGGTGTTGAGCTGCAGGTGGTAGACCATCTCGATCATGGCCGCAGCACCCGCCAGCATCACCAGCGCGGTGCCGGCCAGGGCGAGGTAACTCACCCAGAGTTCGCGCAGCCGCCCGAAGGCCGCCACGCGCAGGTTCATCATGATCAGGCTGGCAATGCCGCCCGGCGCGTACATCACCATGAACAGGAAGATCAGGCCCAGGTACAGCAGCCAGGCCTTGGTGAGCTCGGACAGCAGGATCAGTGCGAGCACCATGAGCACGCCGCCGATGATGGGGCCGAAGAAGAAGGTGGCGCCGCCGAGAAACGTGAACAGCAGGTAGGCGCCAGAACGTGCCGCGCCCACCACCTCGGCCGTGACGATCTCGAAGTTCAATGCGCCCAGGCCGCCGGAGATGCCGGCGAAGAAGCCCGCGATGATGAACGCGAAGTAGCGCACCTTCTGCGTGTCGTAGCCCACGAACTCGACGCGCTCCGGGTTGTCGCGCACCGCGTTGAGAATGCGGCCCAGCGGTGTGCGCGTGAATGCGTACATGAGCGCGACCGAGATGAAGGTGTAGACCGCGATGAGGTAGTACACCTGCACCTGCGGGCCGAAGGTGACGCCCATGAACGGCTTGCCCGCCATGCGGTCGCCCGACACCCCGCCCTCGCCGCCGAAAAACTCGGGGATCATGAGCGAGAGAGCGAACACCAGTTCCCCCAGGCCCAGCGTGATCATGGCGAAGGTGGTGCCGGCCTTGCGTGTGGTCACGTAGCCGAACAGCACGGCGAAGAACACGCCGGCCAGGCCGCCCACGATCGGGATCAGCGACACCGGCAGGCTCAGCGTGCCTTCGGTCACTCGGTTGAGCGCGTGGATGGCCATGAACGATCCGAGCCCGGTGTAGACGGCATGGCCGAAGCTCAGCATGCCGCCCTGCCCCAGCAGAATGTTGTAGGACAGGCAGGCAATGATGGCGATGCCCATCTGCGAGAGCACGGTCATCGCCAGGCCACTGGTGAAGATTTTCGGCGCCACGATGAGCAGCAGCGCGAAAAGGCCCCAGGTCAGCCAGCGCCCCACGTTCAGGGGTTTGAATTCGTAGTACTTGGTCGTCATGGATCAGGTCTCCCGCTTGCCCAGCAGCCCACGGGGGCGGAAGATGAGGATGAGCACGAGGAACAGGTACGGCAGGATGGGCGCCACCTGTGACAGCGTGAGCTTGATGTACGAGTTGTTGCGCAGGGCGTCGGACAGCGGCAGGCCGATCTGGTCGGCCAGCGTGAGCAGCGAGTACTCGAAGGCGACGGCGAAGGTCTGCACGACGCCGATGAGCAGCGAGGCGACGAACGCGCCCGAGAGCGAACCCATGCCACCGACCACCACCACCACGAAGATCACCGACCCCACGGTCGCGGCCATGGCGGGCTCGGTCAGGAAGGTGCTGCCGCCGATCACGCCCGCCAGCCCGGCCAGCGCGGAACCCGCACCGAAGACCAGCATGAACACGCGCGGCACGTTGTGGCCGAGCGATTCGACCGCCTCCGGATGCGTCAGTGCGGCCTGGATCACCAGACCGATGCGGGTGCGCGTGAGCAGCAGCCATACCGAGGCCAGCATCACCACCGCCACCAGCATCATGAAACCGCGCGTGGCAGGGAACGGCGAGCAGACCACGCGCACCGCGGCATCGGCCGCGCTGCACATCTCGGGCGCCGCAGCACCCCACACCAGGCGCATGCCATCGATGGAATGGTTGATGAGGGTGAACACCGGGCCGCGAAGCTCTTCGGGCGGGCGGAATTCGACCGCGATGCGGCCCCAGATCAGCTGCACCAGTTCGACGATGACATAGGACAGACCGAAGGTCACGAGAAGCTCGGGCACGTGGCCGTACTTGTGCACCTTGCGCAGGCACTGGCGTTCAAACGCCGCACCGAGCAGGCCCACCACGATGGGCGAAATCAGCAGCGCTGGCCAGAAGCCGACGAACTGCGCCACGGTGTAACCCACGTAGGCACCCAGCATGTAGAAACTGGCGTGCGCGAAATTGAGCACGCCCATCATGCTGAAGATCAGCGTCAGCCCCGAACTCAGCATGAACAGCAGGAGCCCGTAGCTCAAACCGTTCAGCATCGAGATGATGAAAAACTCCATTCCCTCAGACCTTCCTCATCGTTGCAAGTGAAAGAGCCCGAAACGGCACCCCGTGTCGGGCTCTCTCTGCGCTCGACACCCCCTCAAGAGACACCGCGGAACCGGCTCTGCCGGGCCGCCAGTGTCGCCCCCTAGAGGGGGGCGCGCGAAGCGCGGCGGGGGTGAACCCTCATCCAGGTCGTTTCATCTGGCAGCTGGTGGGCGTGCTCGACACATAGTTCGGGTACTCCGCCACCGGTGCCAGCGTCATGCCGGTCTTCTCCGGGCTGTACGGGTACTTGGCATCGGCCTTCTGCCACACCGACATGTACAGCGGCTGCTGCAGCTGGTGGTCGGTCTTGCGCATCTGCACCTCACCGTTGAAGCTCTTGACCGTCAGGCCTTCCATGGCCGCGGCCACCTTCACCGGGTCGGTCGATTTGGCCTTGGCCATGGCGGCGCCCAGCATTTCGAAGATGCGGATCGTCGCACCCGTGTAGAAATCGTCGTTGTACTTCTGGTTGAACTCCTTCATCCAGGCGTCCATCTGCCCACCCATGTTGTAGTGGTTGTAGGCGATCTGGTAGACCCGGCCCGCACCGTTGGTGCCCAGCGCCGTCGGCGTGCCGGTGACACCGGCGTAGTACGTGAAGAACTTGCCGTTGTAGCCGTTCTCGTTGGCCGCCTTGATCAGCAGGGAGAGGTCCGAACCCCAGTTGCCGGTGATCACGGTGTCGGCGCCCGAGGCCTTGATCTTGGCGATGTAGGGCGCGAAGTCGCGCGTCTGGGCCAGCGGGTGCAGGTCTTCGCCGACGAACTGGATGTCCGGACGTTTGCGCGTGAGGGCGTCCTTGCCGTACTTCACGACCTGGTGGCCATGCGAGTAGTTCTGGTTCAGGAAGTACACCTTCTTGATGTCGGGCTGCTTGGCGATGAAGCTGGCCATGGCTTCCATCTTCATGGAGGTGTCCGCGTCGAAGCGGAAGTGCCAGTAGCTGCACTTGCTGTTGGTGAGGTCCGGGTCGACCGCGGAGTCGTTGAGGTACAGCACTTCCTTGCCGGGGTTGCGGGCGTTGTGCTTCTCGACCGCATCGGCCAGCGCCAGGGCCACGGAAGAGCCGTTGCCCTGGATGATGTAGCGCGCGCCCTGATCGATCGCCGCCTTGAGGGCGTTGAGGCTTTCGGCCGGACTGAGCTTGTTGTCGATCGGGGTGACCTCGAACTTCACCCCGGCCGGGTTGCCCTTGCCGCTGAACTTCTCGGCAAAGAACTGGTAGCCCTTGATCTGGCTCACGCCCACGGGGCCAAGCAGGCCCGTCAAGGGATCGATCCGCACCATCTTGACGGTTTCGCCCGCCTGGGCAAACGTTGCACCTGCAGCCACCAGCATGGCGGCGCCAGCCACGATCTTCACGGTCAGTTTCATAGCTTGTCTCCTTGTTGAACGAATCGAATGACGCAGCGTAAAGGCTTCTGGTGCGGTGCAGCGTAGGGGATTGCCCGGGCTTCTATCGCGCAGGCGACAAAACGCCGCGCGATGGTGCGCTCACGCCTCTGGCAGCACGTAGTCCTTGAGCTGCTCCCGCAGGGTCATCTTCTGCATTTTGCCGGTGGCGCCGAGTGGAATCGCGTCCACGAAAACGACGTCATCGGGGATCTGCCACTTGGCAATCTTGTTCTCGTAGAACGCCAGAAGTTCCTCTCGTGTGAGTTCGGCGCCGGGCTTCTTCACCACCACCACGATGGGGCGTTCGTCCCACTTGGGGTGCTTCATGCCGACACAGGCCGCCATGGCGACGGACGGATGTGCCATCGCGATGTTCTCCACGTCGATCGAACTGATCCATTCACCCCCGGACTTGATCACGTCCTTGCTGCGGTCGGTGATCTGCATGAAGCCGTCGGCATCGATGGTGGCCACGTCACCAGTGGGGAACCAGCCATGGCCCTGAGCGTCGTAGCGCAGCGGGTCACCGCCCTCGCCCTTGAAGTAGCTGGCGATGATCCAGGGACCGCGCACCAGCAGGTCGCCGTAGCTCTTGCCATCCCATGGCAGCTCTTCGCCGGCCTCGTTGACGATCTTCATGTCGGCACCGAAGATCGCGCGGCCCTGCTTGAGGCGCACCTTCAGTTGCTCTTCTGGCGACAGCGCGAGCTGTGCGTTCTTGAGCGTGCACACTGTGCCCAGCGGCGACATCTCCGTCATGCCCCAGGCGTGCAGCACCTCCACGCCGTACTGGTCGTTGAAGGCGCTGATCATCGCCGGCGGGCAGGCGGAGCCGCCGATGACGGTGCGGTTGAGCGTGCTGAACTTGAGCTTGTTGGCCTGCAGGTGGCCCAGCAGCATCTGCCAGACGGTGGGCACGCCCGCGGCCATGGTCACCTTTTCGGCCTCGATAAGTTCGTAGACCGACTTGCCGTCCAGCGCCGGGCCAGGAAACACCAGCTTGCAGCCAACGGCCGCCGCCGCATACGGCAGGCCCCAGGCATTGACGTGGAACATCGGCACCACGGGCAGCACGCTGTCGCGCGCCGAGAGGCACATGGCATCGGGCAGTGCCGCGCCGAACGCGTGCAGCAGCGTCGAGCGATGCGAATACAGCGCGGCCTTGGGGTTGCCCGTGGTGCCACTGGTGTAGCACATGCTCGACGCGGAGTTCTCGTCGAAGGTCGGCCAGTCGTAGGTGTCGGGCTGGGCGCCGATCCATGCCTCGTAGCTCTTGAGGCCGGGGATGCCGCTGTCGGCGGGAAGCTGGTCGGCATCGCACAGCGCAATCCAGTGTTTCACCGTGGGGCATTTCGCGGCCACGGCCTTCACCAGCGGCAGGAAGGTCATGTCGAAGCAGAGCGCCTGGTCTTCCGCGTGGTTGACGATCCAGACCAGTTGCTCGGGATGCAGGCGGGGATTGAGCGTGTGCAGCACGCGGCCGGTGCCGCTCACGCCGAAATACAGTTCCAGATGGCGATAGCCGTTCCACGCCAGCGTGGCCACGCGATCGCCCTGTTCGAGGTTCAGGCTGTCGATCGCGTGCGCCACCTGCCGTGAACGCCGCGCGATCTCGCCCCAGCTGCTTCGGTGGATGTCTCCCTCCACCCGGCGGGAAACGATCTCGCCACCTCCGTGGTGCCGCTCGGCGTGCACGATCAGCGACGAAATCAGAAGGGGTTGGCTCTGCATCTGGCCCAGCATGGGAAATCTCCTGTCGATGAGGGGGTTGGTGTCGGCGCTCATCGTAGCGGCTCGCCCTGCAGGAGCACCCCGGGGATATCCATGGGAGATACCCTCGGTGTCCATTGCGGGACACGATTGGCCTGCCCTCATCAACACGGTGTTGCGGCGAATGGTGTGAATGGCGGTGGGTCGGGTTGATCCCTGTCAAGGCGTGGTGCTGATCTGCGCGCTGGTTTGCGACGCATTGAAATGCACCTGCGCGGGCCACGGCTGCCAGCTTGCGCCCAGCACGGCATGATTGGGGTTGCCGGTGCGGGCAAAGCTGCCCAGGCTGGCCATCATGTGGTCCGACAGCGCCAGGCGACCCCCCCGGTTGGCGTTGCCACCGATCGCATTGGAGAACAGCGACGGCCCGAAGTTACCGAACAGGAACGGAAGATCGAACGCATGCGCGGCGCCGTACACGGTGTTCCATGGCGCGGGTTGCTGGGCCCAGTCGAACTGGTAGTGCCAGACCTCGGCCTGCCGCGTCCGCAGCGTGTTGAGCACGTTGTCGCGGCCGACGTTGAAGGACGCGGCGGTGAGCTGCGCGGCGCGCGCCGTCCAGCCGGTCACCGGTGTGCTGGCGGGCACGTAGGCGGCGTTGAGGATGTCACCTTCGGTCAGCGGCGTCGGCGCATCGGGGTTGAAGCTGGCCCACAGGTCGAACAGCTGGGCATCGGTGATGATGAAGCCGGGTGGACCGCCGAGCAGGGTCAGGAAGCTGGGGAACAGCTTGCCCTCCTCCAGCGTCGTACCCGCGAGCACCGGCACCGCGTTGTAGTGGCCGGCGGCCATGGCCGAGATCGGGTCCAGCGGCAGCACCGCACCGTCAGGAATCGGCCCGGAACCGGTGAGGCCGTTGGTCAGCAAGGTGGTGAGGATGGCGCTCCCCGCCTTGCCGCGCAGGTAGGCGGCCACCTGCGCCGACGACTGTGTGGCGACATAGGCCTGCGCGCTCGTCAGGTCGGAGGCCAGTCCGTCGGCGATGAGCAGGCGCGCCAGCAGCGTGTTGGCCTGCGCCAGCGAGGTGGCGGCCGGGTTGAGCGAGGGAATGGTGCCCGGCGGCAGGTTGCTGGCCAGCGAGATGCCACCCGAGATCGGCACCGCCTTGTGGAACAGGCCCGCGCCCAGCGGCGACGCCACCAGCGACCAGACATTGGTCGCGCCCGCCGACTGCCCCATCAACGTCACGTTGCCCGCGTTGCCACCGAAGGCCGCGGCGTTCTGCTGCACGAAGCGCAGGCCCTGCACGATATCGAGCAGGGCGAAATTGCCCGAATCCTCGGCACTGTCCACGCCGCCTTTCAACTGCGGCAGATTGAAAAAGCCCAGCACACCCAGGCGGTAGTTGAGCGTCACCACCACCGCGTTGGCGGCGCGCGCCAGGGCCGCGCCGTCGTAAATCGGATCGGCGGTGTAACCGGTGATGTTGCTGCCGCCGTGCACGAACACGATGACGGGCAGGCCCGTGGTGTCCGTGGCCGGCCGCCACACGTTGAGGAACAGGCAGTCTTCGCTGCCCACCGGCGTGTTCAGCGTCGTGCCGATGGTGGCGTCGTAGCGGTTGTTGGCGCCCGGGCCGTAGAGGCGGCCGTTCTGCAGGCAGGCGGCACCAAATACCGTGGCGTCTCGCGTGCCGCTCCAGGTGGCCACCGGCGCGGGGGCCTTCCAGCGCTGCGCGCCCACCGGCGGCTGGGCAAAGGGAATGCCCTTCCATGAATAGGTGCCCTGGGTGGCCGCATCGTTGCTGCCTTTGACCGCACCTTGCGCGAGTTGCCGGACTTCGGGCCCGGCCGCCTCCGGGGGGGCGCTGGAACCACCGCCGCCACAGGCCGCGAGAACGAGGCAGGCCGTGCCCGCCAGCCACCATCGGGTGCTGCTGTTCATGTCTTGTCTCCTGTCGTATTTGTTCGAACCCGGAAAAGCGCTTGCGCCGGCGGCTGAAATCCCGTTGAATTCCAGCTTTCCGGTGGCGCCCTCTATCCTGCGGAAATTCTAGAAACAGGTGCCCGAAGCGCCGCTATCGCAACACGACCAATCGAGTGACTTCACGACGCCAAACCGCCCCCAGAAGAAGCAGTTCCGCCCTCTGGGTCAGATGCCTCACCGACATGTTCGCCTCGCGGGGCCTGGATGCGCCCCGCCTGCTGGCCGGTGCCGGCATCGATGAGACCGTGCTGAACGATCCGGACGGCCGCGTCGAGGTGGATGAGATCACCCGGCTGTGGGAACTGGCCGTGGCCTGGTCGGGCAACCCCGCGCTGGGCATGGAACCCGGGCTGCCGGCCCGCTTTGTCAATTTCGACACCGTGGGTTACGTCATGCTGGCCAGCCCCACGCTCAAAGCCGGGCTGGTCAACCTCTCGCGGTACTACGCGGTCATCTTCGACGCCATCACGCTCGAACTCGAGCCCGAGGGCAACAACTGCTGGCTCGTGCTCGGCCTCATCGGCAATACACGCCCGCTGCCGCGGCAACGGCTGGAATACAGCCTGCTCACGGTGGCGTCGCTCTGCCGGTGGATCACGCGACGCGACGTGCAGCCACTGGCGGTCGAATTCTGCTACCCCGAACCGGCCGACGCAGCGCCTTACGTGCAGGCGTTTGGCTGCCCCGTGCGCTTCGGCCAGCCGCGCATACGGCTGCTGCTGACCAACGCCGACCTGGAAATGCCCCTGCTCTCCAGCGACCCGGTGCTGTTCGACATGCACCAGCGCGTGACCGAGTCGCGCCTGGTGCGGCTGGGCCACGCCAGCGTGGGGCATCGCGTCACCGAGGAAATCATCCACCGCCTGCACCTGGGCGAACCGCGCCGCGAAGACATCGCCAGCAGCCTGGCCATGGCCGACCGCACCCTGCAGCGCCGTCTGCGCGAAGAGGACACGAACTTCCAGCAACTGCTGGACGATGCCCGGCGCGACCTGGCCCAGAAGTACCTGGCCGAAGACCGCTACCCCCTCAGCCAGGTGGCCGACCTGCTGGGCTTTGCCGACCAGAGCAACTTCTTCCGCGCCAGCAAGCGGTGGTTTGGCGTGTCGCCGGGTCAGTACCGCACACGTCTGCTTGAAAACGAACCGCTCGCCGAGCCGGATTGACCCTGCGCCCGCCCATGTCGGCCCCGAGGGGGACAATGACCGGCATGAACCGACCCGTCGACATGGCCGCATCCCTCGATCTGGGCCTTCCCTGGAACAACCGCTTTGCCCAGTTGGGCGAAGCCTTCTATTCACACCGCCCCCCAACGCCGCTGCCCTCGCCCCACTGGGTCGGCACGAGCCCGGCGGTGGCCGATCTGCTGGGGCTGGACCGCGCATGGCTCGCATCCCCGGCCGCCCTCGATGCCTTTACCGGCAACCTGCCGATCGCCGGCACGCAGCCGCTGGCCAGTGTGTACAGCGGCCACCAGTTCGGCCACTGGGCCGGCCAGCTCGGCGATGGCCGGGCCATCCTGCTGGGCGAGGTCGATGCCGGGTCCGGCCCACAGGAGGTGCAACTCAAGGGCGCGGGCCTCACGCCCTATTCCCGCATGGGCGATGGCCGCGCCGTGCTGCGCAGCTCGATCCGCGAGTTCCTGTGCAGCGAGGCCATGCACGCGCTGGGCATTCCCACCAGCCGCGCGCTGTGCGTGACAGGATCGCCTGCGCCGGTGCGCCGCGAGGAGATCGAGACCGCGGCGGTCGTCACCCGCGTGGCGCCCAGCTTCATCCGCTTTGGCCACTTCGAGCACTTCTCGCACCATGGCCTGCACGACGAGCTGCGGCAGCTGGCGGACTACGTCATCGACCGTTTCTATCCGGCCTGCCGCGAGGTGCCGGGCAGCGCCTATGCCGCGCTGCTCGAAGCCGTGAGCGCGCGCACCGCCGGGATGGTGGCGCAATGGCAGGCGGTGGGCTTCTGCCACGGCGTGATGAACACCGACAACATGAGCATCCTGGGCCTGACCATCGACTACGGTCCGTTCCAGTTCCTCGATGCGTTCAACCCGGGCCACATCTGCAACCACTCCGACACCAGCGGGCGCTACGCCTACAACCGCCAGCCCAACATCGCCTACTGGAACCTGTTCGCGCTGGGCCAGGCTCTGCTGCCACTGATGGACGACCAGCAGCAGGCGCTGGACGCGCTCGAGCCCTACAAGGCGCTGATGCCGGCCGCCCTGCAGCGCCGCATGAACGACAAGCTCGGGCTGACCCGCGTGGAAGACGGCGATGCCGATCTCACCGAGTCCCTCATGAAGCTGATGGCCGCCGACGCGGTGGACTTCACCATCTTCTGGCGACGCCTGAGCCACGCGGTCGCGGGGCCGATCGAGTCGGTCCGTGACCTGTTCCTGCAGCGCGAGGTCTTCGACACCTGGGCCACACGCTGGCGCGATCGCCTGCAGTCGCAACCTGGTTTCGACGCTGCCGCGACGCAGGCGCGCATGCTGCAGAACAACCCGAACGTGGTGCTGCGCAACCACCTGGGCGAGATCGCGATCCAGCGCGCGAAGCAGGGCGACTTCAGCGAACTGGCCCGGTTGCAAAACGCGCTGGAGCACCCATTTGAAGAGCTTCCCGGCCAGGAAGACCTGGCCGCCTTCCCGCCCGACTGGGCCAGCCAGATCGAAATCAGCTGTTCATCGTGAAACACCCCCGCCGCGCTTCGCGCGACCCCCTCAAAGGGGGCGGTGCCTGCGGCCCGGCCAAGCCGGCTCCGTGGCACCTCTCGAAGGAACAGCGGCATATGAACCATCGAAAGGAAATTGCATGAGCTTTCCCATCCAGAAAACCGAAGCCGAGTGGCGCGAAGTGCTGGCGGCCAAGGGCGCCGAGCCCCGCGCCTTCGACGTGACGCGCCATGCGCACACCGAACGGCCGTTCACCGGCAAGTACGAAAGGGTCTGGGCCGATGGCAGCTACCACTGCATCTGCTGCGGCAACAAGCTGTTCGATGCCGACACCAAATTCGACGCGGGTTGCGGCTGGCCCAGCTTCTCGCTGGCGGTGCCCGGCGCCATCACCGAAATCACCGACCGCAGCCACGGCATGGTCCGCGTGGAAACCGTGTGCAGCCAGTGCGGCTCGCACCTGGGCCATGTGTTCGAAGACGGCCCGGCGCCCACCGGCCTGCGCTATTGCATGAACTCCGCATCGCTGGAGTTCCAACCCGGGAAGGAAACGCCATGAAAGCCCAGAGCATCCTCGAGACCATCGGCAAGACGCCACATGTTCGCCTGCAACGCCTGTTCGGCAACGCCAGCCAGCAAGTGTGGGTGAAATCCGAACGCAGCAACCCCGGTGGCTCGATCAAGGACCGCATCGCCCTGGCCATGGTGGAAGACGCCGAACGCTCCGGCGCACTCAAACCGGGCGGCACCATTGTGGAACCCACGTCCGGAAACACCGGTATCGGCCTGGCCATGGTGGCCGCGGTGAAGGGCTACAAGCTGATCCTGGTCATGCCCGACAGCATGTCCGTCGAGCGCCGCCGCCTCATGCTGGCCTATGGCGCCACCTTCGATCTCACACCGCGCGAGAAGGGCATGAAGGGCTCCATCGCCCGCGCCGAGGAGATCGTGGCCAGCACGCCCGGCGCCTGGATGCCGCAGCAGTTCAACAACCCGGCCAACGTGGACGTGCATGTGCGCACCACGGCCGAAGAAATCGCCGCCGACTTTCCCGAGGGCATTGACGTGCTGATCACCGGCGTGGGCACGGGCGGCCACATCACCGGTGTGGCTCGCGTGCTGAAGCAGCGCTGGCCCAGGCTCCAGGTGTTCGCCGTGGAGCCGGCGGCTTCGCCCGTCATCTCCGGCGGTGCGCCCTCGCCCCACCCCATCCAGGGCATCGGTGCGGGCTTCGTGCCCAACAACCTGGACACCAGCCTGCTCGACGGCGTGATCCAGGTCGATGCCGAACCCGCGCGCGAGATGGCACGCCGCTGCGCGCGGGAGGAAGACATCCTCGTGGGAATTTCCTCTGGCGCCACGCTCGCCGCCATCTCTCAGAAGCTGCCCGAGTTGCCCGCCCATGCCGTGGTGCTCGGTTTCAACTACGACACCGGCGAGCGTTATCTGTCGATCGAGGGGTTCCTGCCGGCATGAAACAGCTCAAAGACATCCGCCTCTCCATGCTCGATCTGGTGGCCGTGCGCGAAGGCGGCACCGTGGCCGACGCGCTGTCCATCGCGCTGCGCACGGCCCGGCACGCCGAATCGCTGGGCTTCACGCGCTACTGGCTCGCCGAGCACCACAACATGAGCGGTATCGCCAGCTCCGCCACCGCCGTGCTGATCGGCCACATCGCGGGCGGCACGCAGCGCATGCGCATCGGCTCCGGCGGCATCATGCTGCCCAATCACGCGCCCCTGGTCGTGGCCGAGGCCTTCGGCACACTGGCCGAGCTCTACCCGGGCCGCATCGACCTGGGGCTGGGCCGCGCACCCGGCACCGACCCACACACCATGCGCGCCCTGCGCCGCGACCGCGTGGAGACCGAGGCCGACTTCCCGCGCGATGTCGCCGAGCTGCAGCAGCTGCTGGGCCCCGCCTCGCCCGGGCAGCGCCTGGTGGCCAACCCTGGCGCGGGCACCAATGTGCCAATCTGGCTGCTGGGCTCCAGCCTGTTCTCGGCCCAGCTGGCGGCCGAGCGCGGGCTGCCCTACGCCTTCGCCTCGCACTTCGCGCCGCGCCTGCTGCTGCAGGCGCTCAACGTCTACCGCACGCATTTCCAGCCTTCGGCAACGCTGGCCGAACCCTATGCCATCGTCGGCGTGCCGCTGGTGGCGGCGCCCACCGATGAGGAGGCGGAGTTCCTCGCGAGCAGCACCTACCAGCGCGTGCTGGGCATCATCACCGGCCGTCGCGGCCAGTTGCCGCCGCCGGTGAAGGGCTTCATGCAAAACCTGCACCCACAGGAGCAGGCGGCCATTGCCGACTTCCTGGCAGCGGCCGTGATCGGCGGGCCCGATACCGTGCGCGAAGGCCTGCAGTCCCTCGCCCAGGTGACGCAGGCGGATGAGTTCATGATCGTGAGCGACCTGTTCGATCCCGACCTGCGCCTGCGCTCAATGACCCTGACCGCAGAAGCCATGGCCACCCCGGCGAGTGTCGCGCAGCCGGCCTGAGTGAACGATGCGCCAGCGCTTGAGTCCGTAGCAGCTACGGACTTTAAGCTCGGTGCACCGATTCACTTCCAGCCCTGCACCACCGCGTTCATCGTGCTGCCCGTGTTCGCCGTGTACCTGACGGTGTTCCAGATCCGCCCGGAAGAGCGTGCGCTTCGGCCCCGGTTTCGACATCTGCAGGGCACAGGTCCGGCGCTGGATCTGAGGCCTCAGACCCCGCCACGCACCATCTGCATCACCTGGCCAGCGTCCAGCGATGCGGCCTTCTGCTGGATCTGCGGCAGGTACTGCGCCTGCATCTGCTTGGCCGGCCCCAGCAACTCCTGGAAGGTTTGCCGGAGCAGCTCCGTGCTCATGACCCGGCCCCCTGCGTAGTAGCGTTTGGCCACCTGGCCCAGCGCATAGGTGGTGGCGAAGGAGAACGCCATGCCGGTGGCCGCGCCCCCCATGCGGCCCACGGTGCGCCCGGCGGCCTTCCCGAGCAGTCCACCCAACAACTTGCGGCCGAACTGTTCGAGGTATTGCGAGGTCAGGCCCACACCCACCGCCGCGATGAATTCGCGGATATGGCCCTGGTCCAGTTCGACGCCGTGCGCCTTGCCGATGGCGTACACCATCTTCACCTGCAGCGGGATGATGGCCATCGAGGCCCAGGACTGGGGCAGCAACTCCAGCGCGCCGTTGAGCAAGGCGTGGTTGAGGATCGATTTGTCCAGATCGACGCCAGGCGCCACGGTGGCGGCCACCACCGGTGGTGCGACGGGAGCCTTCGCGGGCACGCCCTTTTCGGCGGCGTCCACGATGGCATCGGCCTCACGGTCGAACGCTGCAGCCTCGCTGGTGTCCAGCTTCAGGCGGTTCTTCAGGTCCGCGAGAAAAGCCGTTTCAGGCGGGCTCTGCCGACCGTCGGCATCGCAGACGCACACCGCCATTTCATACGCCAGCTGCCGTTGGCCGGCGTCCTGCAGGCCTGCCACGGCATCGGCCAGCGAAACGCGCTTGAGCAGCACGTCCTGATACAGACGCACCAGCATGGGGCCACCCGATTCGTGCGGCAGGGTTTCCGTCATGTGCCGGAGCGCCTCCCGCTCGGTGTCGGCCTTGCTGCCATCGGCAAACGCGGCCAGCAGGGCAATGGTGAGGATGGACTGCTGTTCCTGTGGGGTCATGCGGGAAATGGCTCCTGAAAAGGATGAATTGGAAAGACAGACACGATAGAGAGCCTGTGCAGGGCGGCAAGTTCCAAAGCCCCGCCTAAGGATGGGCCAGGACCAAGCCCGATAATCGCGCCATGCGTTTTCTCATCGACTTCTTTCCCATCGCCCTTTTCGTGATCGCCTACAAGATGGCCGACATCTACACGGCCACTGGGGTGCTGATGGTGGCCACCCTGGTCCAGACGGGTGTCATCCATGCGATCGACCGCAAGCTGCAGACCCTGCACAAGGTGACGCTGGTGCTGGTGCTGGTGTTCGGCGCGCTCACGCTGCTGCTGCACGACGAGCGCTTCATCAAGTGGAAACCCACGGTGCTGTATGCCAGCATGGCCATCGTGCTCGCCGCCGCACTGTGGATCTGGAAGAAGAACTTCCTGCAGATCCTGCTGGGCAGCCAGCTCAACCTGCCGGCCAACGTGTGGGCGCGTCTCACGGCAGCCTGGGTCGGCTACTTCCTGTTCATGGCAGGCATCAACGCCTATGTGGCGGCCTACTACTCCACCGAAGACTGGGTGAACTTCAAGCTCTGGGGCTATGTGTTCCCGGTGGTCTTCATCGTCGGGCAGGGCCTCTACATCGCGCGCTACCTGAAGGAAGACGACGCCGTGGAGAAGAAGCCATGAGCGACACGCCTGTGGTGCCCACCGCCGGTGCGATCGAGGCGGTGCTGCGTGAGTCGCTTGCCCCGACCGTGCTGGACGTGCTCGACGAAAGCGCCGCCCACGCGGGCCATGCGGGCGCCAATGGCCTGGGCTACGGCACCCATTTCCGTGTGCGCATTGGCGGGCCTGCGTTCGCGGGCCGCAGCCGCGTCGCGCAGCACCGCCTTGTGTATGATGCGCTGCGCCAATTCACCGATGCCGGCCTGCACGCGCTGGCCATCGAAATCAAGGCCTGAAGCCCCGACAAATTCTTTCAGCCGCTACGTTCTGATACCTGTTCGCTGAAACCACACCCTACGCTGTGGCTCCAACTTTTTTTCTTCCGAGGAACACCATGAAATTTCCCCTGACGGCCCTTACTGCGGCTGCGCTCATCACGGTTGCCCCCTGGGCTCTGGCCCAGAACGTGGCCATCGTCAACGGCAAGCCCGTTCCCTCGGCCCGTCTGGCGGTGCTGGAGCAGCAGATCGCAGCCTCTGGCCGGCCGGTGGACGACAACGTGCGTGCCCAGCTCAAGGAAGAAGTGGTTCTGCGCGAGATCTTCATGCAGGAAGCGCAGAAGCGTGGCATCGCCGCGTCCGACGACTACAAGAACCAGATGGAACTGGCCCGGCAGACCATCATGATCCGTGCATTGTTCGCGGACTTCCAGAAAAAGAACCCGGTGACCGACGCCGACGTGAAGGCCGAGTACGACAAGTTCGTCGCGGCCAATGGGGGCAAGGAATACCGCGCCCGCCACATCCTCGTGGAAACGGAAGACGAAGCCAAGGCCATCATCGCCAGCCTCAAGAAGGGCGGCAAGTTCGAGGAGATTGCCAAGAAGCAGTCCAAGGACCCTGGATCCGGTGCCAACGGTGGCGACCTGGACTGGGCCGCCGCCGCCAGCTACGTGCCCGAATTCTCCGAGGCCATGATCAAGCTGGAAAAAGGTCAGATGACGCAGGATCCGGTGAAGTCGCAGTTTGGCTGGCACATCATCCGCGTGGACGACGTGCGCACCGCCGAACTGCCCAAGCTGGAAGATGTCAAGCCGCAGATCGAGCAGCAGATGCAGCAGCAGAAGCTGGCAGAGTTCCAGAAGACGCTGCGCGAGAAGGCCAAGGTCCAGTAAGGCCCGCTACACGCCATGCAGAAAGCGCGGCCCGGCCGCGCTTTTTTTTGCCCGCCTCAGCTGCGGCCCACGGCCAGCCACAGCAGACCGATCATCACCGGCTGGTGCAGCAGGTAGTAGGACAGGCTCCATTGCCCGAGCTTCATCACGCCACGCTTCACGCCGGTGGCCGGGGCGTCATTCGCACCCAGCCACATCGGCCGGTGGCGCAGCGCCCACTGACCCGCGGCCATGCCCCACCACATCGCACCGAGCCAGGGAATGAGCGGCACATAGTCTTCGGTGATGGGCTTGCGATCAATCAGACCCAGCCAATTGAGCCAGGTGTCGTTCAGCACACCCAGCGCAGGCCAGATGGTCATCGCGGGCGGTGCGGCCCACTTCAGGGCGATCGCGGCAGCCCCGAGCACCCACAGCCATGCACCCCAGCCCGCCGTGGCGCGCACGATGATGAGCATCACCGCGATGCCGTGCAGCACGCCGAAGTAGATGAAGCTCTTCGGAAACATCGCCACCGATCCCGCCGTCACCAGCAGCGCCGCGCCGGCCACCTGCAGCCAGCGCTTCCAGAAGCGCGCCCAGCTCTGCTGCTGGTGCACCGCCACCGCCTGCGACAGACCGGCCGTGAACAGGAACAGGCTGACGATGGCGGTGCGCTGGCCGGTCCAGAACGGGTCGCGGTAGAAGTTCTCCTGGATCAGCCCGAAGAAGTTCAGGTCGAAGCAGAAGTGGAAAGCGGTCATCCACAGCATGGCCGCCGCGCGCAGCAGGTCGATGCGATCAAGGCGCGGGGTGGCCATGCTGCTCAGGCGACAGAGCGGTGGATGCCCAGCAGCATGTCCGAGAGCTTCGCCGGCTCGCTCACCATGGGGTCGTGGCCGGTGGCCAGTTCCAGCACCTGCCAGCCGGGCTCGCTGCGCACGCGCTTGCGTGCGGGCGCGATGGTGGGCAGCGCGGGCGAGGTGCAATCGATGAACGTGCGGGGCACCGCAGCAACGGCTTCGCCGCTGTAGTCGAGCGGCTGCTGGTACAGCCGGAAGGGTTGTGGCGTCTGGCGCCGGTTGACCCAGTCGCGGTCCGCGCCTTCCAACCCGAAGATCGAGGCATCTGGCGGCGGGAAACTCAGGCCGCCGCTGGGCCTGGACGCTTCAATGCGCGCCTGGCGCGTCTCCGCCGACTGGTGGCTGCTCCAGCTGTCACCCGGGTACGGCACGGCGGCGTCGAGGTAGACCAGATGGGCCAGCGAACCCGGTCGCTCGCGCTGCAGGCGGTCTGCCACACCGGTGATCACAACGCCGGCATAGCTGTGGCCGACCAGCACCACGCGCTGCAGCTCCTCCGCCTCGATGAGACCGAACACATCCTGGATGTGGGTATGCAGGTCGACAGACGGGCTCAGCAGGTGGGCGCGCTCGCCCACACCGGTGAGCGTGACCGCGTGCGTTTCCACACCCGCACCGCGCAGCAGCGGCAGCACGCGGCGCCAGCACCAGGCGCCATGCCAGGCCCCGTGAACGAGCACGATGGCGGGTTTTGCGGTGTCGGGGCTTGGGGGCATGGGCGTTCTCCGGGACAATATCGGGTTGCTTTCCGGCCCGATTCTGCACGCACAACGACCGCCATGCTGCCCCACCAGATTGAACTGCTCTCCCCCGCCCGCGATGCCGACATCGGTATCGAAGCGGTGAACCATGGCGCCGATGCGGTGTACATCGGTGGCCCGTCCTTCGGCGCGCGCACCAGCGCGGACAACCGAGTGCAGGACATCGCCCGGCTGGTGAAGCACGCTCACCGCTTCGGCAGCCGCATCTATGCCACCATGAACACCATCCTGCGCGACGACGAGCTCGAGCCCGCGCGCAAGCTGGCCTGGCAGCTCTACGACGCCGGGGTGGACGCGCTGATCATCCAGGACATGGGCCTGCTGGAAATCGGGCTGCCGCCGATCCAGCTGCACGCCAGCACGCAGACCGACATCCGCACGCCCGAGAAGGCCCGTTTCCTTCAGGACGCCGGCTTGTCCAAGCTGGTGCTGGCGCGCGAACTCACGCTGCCGCAGATCGCCGCCATCCGCGACACGCTGGATGCCGAGCGCTGCCTGATCGAGTTCTTCATCCACGGCGCGCTGTGCGTGGCCTACAGCGGCCAATGCTACGTGAGCCACGCGCACACCGGGCGCAGCGCAAACCGGGGCGACTGCTCGCAGGCGTGTCGGCTGCCTTACGAAGTGAAGGACAGCCAGGGCCGCATCGTCGCGCACGACAAGCACGTGCTCTCGATGAAGGACAACAACCAGAGCGACAACCTCCGCGCTCTCATCGACGCGGGTGCGCGCAGCTTCAAGATCGAAGGCCGTTACAAGGACATGGGCTACGTCAAGAACATCACGGCGCACTACCGCCGGCTGTTCGACGAGATCCTGGACGAGCAGCCGGAGCTGGCCCGGGCCTCCAGCGGGCGCTGCACGTTCGCCTTCTCACCCGACCCCGACCAGAACTTCAACCGCGAGTTCACCGACTACTTCGTGCAAGGCCGCAAGGAAGACATTGGCGCGTTCGACACCCCGAAGAACCCGGGCCGTCCGATCGGCTGGGTGACCCGGGTCGGACCGAATTTCGTTGAACTGGAAACCGATGATCCGGCCGTCGTGATCCACAACGGCGACGGGCTGTGCTACCTGGACCTGCACAAGGAACTGGTGGGCCTGCAGATCAACCGTGCCGAACCCGCAGGAGCCGCCGGCCAGTGGCGCGTGTTCCCCAAGGACGACATGGGTGGCCTGCGCCATCTCAAGCGCGGCACGGTGGTGAACCGCAACCGCGACATGGACTGGGTGCGCACGCTGGAAAAGAAGTCCGCCGACCGGCGCATTGGCGCCTGGCTGCGCCTGGAGGACAGCGCCGAAGGCCTGACCCTCACCGTCACCGATGAAGACGGCCATTGCGCCGCCGCCACCCTGCCCTGCACGCTCGAGCCCGCGAAAGACCCCGCGCAAGCCGAGGCCCGGCTGCGCGAGAGCCTCTCACGCCTGGGCGAGACGGTGTTCGAGCCGATCGACGTGTCGCTTCAGCTTTCGCAGCCCTGGTTCGTGCCTGCCTCGCTGCTCAACCCCCTGCGGCGCGACGCCATCGCCGCGCTCGAAACCGCGCGCGCTTCGGCGTGGCAGCGCCTGCCACGGGCCGTGCCGGTGGACCCGCCCGTGGCCTACCCGGAAGACACGCTGACCTACCTGGCCAACGTGTACAACCACAAGGCGCGCGATTTCTACGCCAGGCACGGCGTGAAAGTGATCGCCTCGGCTTACGAAAGCCACGAGGAAGAAGGCGAGGTGAGCCTGATGATCACCAAGCACTGCGTGCGCTTCTCGCTCAGCCTGTGCCCCAAGCAGGCCAAGGGTGTGACGGGGGTTCAGGGCACCATCCGCGCCGAACCCATGAGCATCACGCACGGCAACGAGAAACTCACGCTGCGCTTTGATTGCAAGCCCTGCGAGATGCACGTGGTCGGTCGCATCAAGCCCAACGTGATGCAGGCCGCGCCTGCCAGCCCGCTGAAGTTCTACCGCACGCGACCCACCTCCGTCACCGCGAACTGACCCTGGCCCTCAGATGTGCGCCATCACCGCAGGCGCATGGCGCAGGTGCAGCGACAGGCCGAGCGCCGCCATGTGGTTGCCGTTGCGCCCGAGGATGGATTCACACAGCGGGAGGAACTCCAGTTCCTCATAGGTGGCGTGGCTGGCGTAGGCCGCGACCAGGGCGCGCACCTCTTCGACGTCGAGATCGGCATCCTGCCCCCTGGCGACGCGCTTGAGGTCCTTCTCCAGCACCTTCCACAGGCCTTCGAGAATGCGGTGCTCGCGCGTCAGGCGGTCGACGATGCCTTGCACGCGCATGCGTTCGGCACCCGGCTGCGCGCTGGCCAGCACGGCGGGAAACAACTCTGTCTCCTCGTCGAGGTGGTGTTCGAAGATCGCCTCGCGAAAGAAGCCCAGCGAATCGGTGGCAATGCGGCGGGCCTGTGCGGCCGGCTCCAGCAACGCCGGCAGCTGGTCCAGCACGTTGAGTCGCTTCAGGATGCCGATGTGACAATCGGCAAAGGCGTTCAGCGGAGCGGCGTCCGCTGGCTCGGTACGGTCGGGGGTCTGTGCGGTGTTCATGGTGGAGCCAGTCTAGGCAGACCACGCCCTGCCGCCTTTGACGCATGTCAAGCAGTCCTCGACCCTGGTGCGCCGCCCGTCAGGTCAGACGGGCTTTGCACCACCGCCGCGCAGGCGTTTCACCAGACCGGCCACCATCACCAGCACGGCGCCCGCCACCAGACCGGCGAGACCACCCGCCAGGCTGGCGGCCAGCGATCCGATCCAGCCCAGCGTGGCGGCGAAGGCCTCGATGCCATGGCCCAGCGCCGGAATGCCGTGCACCAGAATGCCGCCCCCCACCAGGAACATGGCCGCCGTGCCCAGGACCGACAGCGTTTTCATCAGCCAGGGCGCAGCCACAAGAATGCCGCGTCCCAGTGACTGCTTCCAGCTCGCGGCCTGCCGGTTGAGGTGCAGACCCAGATCGTCGAGCTTGACGATACCGGCCACCAGGCCATAGACGCCCGCCGTCATGATCAGCGAGATGCCCACCAGCACCGCCACCCGCTCGCCCATGCTCGCTGCCGCCACGGTGCCCAGCGTGATCACGATGATCTCCGCGGACAGGATGAAGTCGGTGCGCACCGCACCCTTGATCTTTTCCTTCTCGAAGGCGACCAGGTCGACATCCGGGTCGGCCAGGGCATGGGCCAGTTCCTCGCGGTGCGCGGTGTCTTCGGGCTTGCGCGGGCCGAAAGCGTGCCAGAGTTTTTCGGCACCTTCGTAGCAGAGAAACAGGCCGCCCAGCATCAGCAAGGGCGTGATGGCCCAGGGCGCGATCACACTGATGAGCAGTGCGCTGGGCACGAGGATGGCCTTGTTGATGAGCGACCCTTTGGCCACGGCCCACACCACGGGCAGCTCACGCTCCGCCTTCACGCCTGTGACTTGTTGCGCATTGAGCGCGAGATCGTCGCCCAGCACGCCGGCCGTCTTCTTGGTGGCGAGTTTGGTCATTGCGGCCACATCGTCCGCCACCGCCGCGCTCTTGCGCGCGGCCACCTTGGTCATGACGGCCACGTCGTCGAGCAGCGTGGCGATGTCGTCGATCAGCGCAAGCAGACTGGTACCGGCCATGGTGAGGCCCTTTCAGGGTGGGTTGGGAAGGTCAGCGCGGGGCCAGACAGGTGGGAACAGGGGATCGTCGAGCTCGGCGCCATCGGCCATGCGCCCGGCAAGGCCGGGAAACGGTGGCGAGGTGCGCCAGGGGCGTGGCGCGTGCCGGGCGTCGTCACCGAGGTAGCGGGCCGAGAAAACGCGCCGCCGCTGCCCCGGGCCGACGCCGCTGGAGGCATGCAGGCTGAGCATGTGGAACGCCACACAGTCGCCGGGCTCGAGTGCCCAGGCCAGCTGGCGGAATCGTTCGGGCTGTGCATCAATCGCCGGCAACTCGGCCAGCGTGCCTTCGGGAAACCACTTCGCCTGCTGGTCGCGGAAGGTGCGCGGCATGTACCAGGTGCCGGCATGCGAACCGGCCACGAAGCGCAAGGTGCTCGCCAGCGGGACCGGGTCCACGGGAATCCAGAAGCTCACATTCTGGCGGCCGCTCACGTTGTAATACGGCTGGTCCTGGTGCCAGGGCGTGGGCTGGCGCGTGCCGGGCTCCTTCACCAGCAGATGGTCATGGTAGAGCCGCGCGGTGCGGCTGCCCATGAGTTGTGCGGCGATGTGCGGCAGGGCGGAGCCACACAGCAGTTCCTGGTAGGCCGGGTTGGCCTGCCAGGTGCAGAAGTCCTCGACGAAGCGGCCCGGGTCGTCCGGTTCGCTGGCCACCAGCGCCAGCGGGCTCAGGTTCGCCAGGTTGTGTTCGATGCCGCGTTCGAGCAGGGCCAGTTCGGAGGCGTTCAAAACACCCCGCAGCACCACCGCGCCGTCGTTCGCGAAATCGGTGGCGGTGCCTGCCGGCAGGACGAGTTCGCGGGCCATGTCTCATTTCCCCCTGGTGGGTTTCTCGCGCTTGCGCCAGTAGGTGAAGGCGTCCTCGTGCACGTCGATGTCGAGTTCCGAAACACGGGCCTGCAGGCGCTCCTGCACGTCGGCCACCGCCTGGTTGTAGACCACCGGCGCGATCTCCTCGAGGAAAAAGCCCAGCAGGCCACCTGCGGCGATGTTGCCGATGCGCTCGTCCATGTGGGCCTCGAAGTAGCGCTGGATGGAGGCAATGGCCTCGTCCCGCGTCCCCTTCGGCAGCTCGATGGCCATGGTCAGCCCACCCACTTGCGCGCGTTGCGCCAGATGCGCATCCACGCGCTGAAGGCCGTCGGATCCTGATCCGTCCAGCTCATCTGGATGTTGCGGAATACGCGTTCGGGGTGCGGCATCATGGCCGTGAAGCGGCCATCGGCCGTGGTCACGGCGGTCAGGCCGCCGGGGCTGCCGTTGGGGTTGAAGGGGTAGGCCTCCGTGGCAGCACCGGTGTTGTCGGTGAAACGCATGGCGGCAATCGCCTTCGTGGCATCGCCCCGGTGGCGGAAGTTGGCGTAGCCCTCGCCGTGCGCCACGGCAATCGGCAGGCGGCTGCCGGTCATGCCCTGGAAGAACAGGCTCGGCGATTCGACCACTTCCACCATCGACAGGCGCGCTTCGAAACGCTCGCTCTGGTTGGTGGTGAAGCGCGGCCAGGCTTCGGCACCGGGGATGATGTCGGCCAGCTCGGCAAACATCTGGCAGCCGTTGCACACGCCCAGACCGAAGGTGTCATTGCGGCCGAAGAAGGCCTGGAACTGGTCGGACAGCACCGGGTTGAAAGTGATGCTGCGCGCCCAGCCGATGCCGGCGCCCAGCGTGTCGCCGTAGCTGAAACCGCCGCACGCGACCACGCCCTTGAAGTCGGCCAGCTTCGCGCGGCCGGTCTGCAGGTCGGTCATGTGCACATCGAACGCCTCGAAGCCCGCCTGGGTGAACGCATAGGCCATCTCCACGTGGGAGTTCACGCCCTGCTCACGCAGGATGGCCACACGAGGCCGTGCAAGCTTGAGGAACGGCGCAGCCACGTTGTCGCTGGCATCGAAAGACAGCTTCGTGTGCAGGCCCGGGTCGGCGGGCTGGCCGGCGGCGGCGTGCTCCGCATCGGCGCAGGCCGGGTTGTCGCGCTGCTGGTTGATCTTCCAGCTCACGCTGTCCCACACCTGCTGCAGATCGAACAGGCTGGCGGAGAACACGGCCCTGGTGTCACGCCAGACCTGCAGCTGGCCCTTGCCCGCGTCCATGGCCGAGCTGGCCGGGCGGGTCTTGCCGACGAAATGGCTGTGCTTGCTCAGGCCGTGATCGCGCAGGGTCTGCATCACCGCGTTGCGGTCTTCGGTGCGCACCTGCAGCAGCACGCCCAGCTCTTCGCTGAACAGTGCCTTGAGCGTGAGCTCCTCGCGCCGTGCACTCACCTGCCCGGCCCAGTTCTTGGCGTCGCCCATCTCGGCGCGGCTGTCGCTGATGCCGTCGCCCTCGGTGACCAGCAGATCCACGTTGAGCGCCACGCCCACGTGGCCGGCAAAGGCCATTTCAGCAGCAGCGGCCAGCAAGCCGCCGTCGCTGCGGTCGTGGTAGGCCAGCACCTGGCCGCTCGCCCGCAGGGTGTTCACGGCGTTGACGAGGTTGATCAGGTCTTGCGGATCGTCCAGATCAGGCACCTCGCCATCACCCTGCCCCAGCGTCTGGGCCAGCACACTGCCGCCCATGCGGTGGCGGCCCTTGCCCAGGTCCACGAGCACCAGGGTGGTGTCTTCCAGCACGTTGTTCAGCTGTGGCGTGAGCGTGCCGCGCACATCGGCCAGCGTGGCGAAGGCGCTGACGATCAGGCTCACCGGCGAGGTCACCTTCTTGGTCTCACCGCCCTCGGTCCACTGCGTGCGCATGGACAGGCTGTCCTTGCCCACGGGAATGGAAATGCCCAGCGCGGGGCACAACTCCATGCCCACGGCCTTCACGGTGGCGTACAGCGCAGCGTCTTCACCGGGTTCGCCGCAGGCGGCCATCCAGTTCGCGGAGAGTTTCACGCGCGGCAGTTCGATCGGGGCGGCGAGCAGGTTGGTGATGGCCTCGGCCACTGCCATGCGGCCCGACGCGGCTGCGTCCAGTGCCGCGAGCGGGGTGCGTTCACCCATGCTCATGGCTTCGCCAGCGAAGCCCTTGAAGTCAGCCAGCGTCACGGCGCAGTCGGCCACCGGCACCTGCCAGGGCCCGACCATCTGGTCGCGGTGGCTGAGGCCGCCCACGGTGCGGTCGCCGATGGTAATGAGGAAGCGCTTGGAGGCCACGGTCGGGTGGCTGAGGACGTCGATCACGGCCTTCTGCAGGTTCACGCCCGTGAGGTCCAGCGCGGCAGGCGTGCGTGCCACGGTCTTCACGTCGCGGTGCATCTTGGGTGGCTTGCCCAGCAACACGTTCATCGGCATGTCGACGGGACTCTGCTGCCCCTCGTCGGTCAGCACCAGCTGGCGCTCTTCGGTGGCCACGCCGATCACGGCGAACGGGCAGCGCTCGCGCTCGCAGAAGGCCTTGAAGGTCTCCAGCGATTCGGGCGCGATGGCCAGCACGTAGCGTTCCTGGCTTTCGTTGCACCAGATTTCCTTGGGCGCCAGGCCGCTTTCTTCCAGCGGCACGGCGCGCAGGTCGAAGCGGGCACCGCGCCCGGCGTCGTTGGTGAGTTCGGGAAAGGCGTTGGACAGACCGCCCGCACCCACGTCGTGGATCGCCAGGATGGGGTTGTTTGCGCCTTGCTGCCAGCAGTGGTTGATGACCTCCTGCGCGCGGCGCTCGATCTCGGGGTTGCCGCGCTGCACGGAGTCGAAATCCAGCGACGCGGCATTGGTGCCGGTGGCCATGGAGCTGGCCGCGCTGCCGCCCATGCCGATCTTCATGCCGGGGCCGCCCAGCTGGATCAGCAACGCGCCAGCGGGAAACTCGATCTTCTTCGTCTGCGCCGAGTCGATCACGCCGACTCCGCCAGCGATCATGATGGGTTTGTGGTACCCACGCTGCACGCCGTCCACCGGCAGTTCGTACTCACGGAAGTAGCCCAGCAGGTTGGGTCGTCCGAATTCGTTGTTGAACGCCGCACCGCCCAGCGGGCCCTCGGTCATGATCTGCAGCGGACTGGCGATGTGTTCGGGTTTGCCGCCCGGCTGGTCGCTCAGGCCGCCCCAGAGCTTGCCGACGGTGAAGCCGGTGAGGCCTGCCTTGGGCTTGGAGCCACGGCCGGTGGCGCCCTCGTCGCGGATCTCGCCACCCGCACCGGTGGATGCGCCAGGGAAGGGAGAAATTGCGGTCGGGTGGTTGTGCGTTTCCACCTTCATGAGCACGTGGTGGGTGGCAGCTTCGGCCGCATAGGCCGGCGAGGCGCCACCGTCAGCGCGGGCCACGAAGCGCTCGACCTGGCTGCCTTCCATGATGGAGGCGTTGTCCGAGTAGGCCACCACGGTGTGTTGCGGCGCCACCTGGTGCGTGTGGCGGATCATCCCGAACAGGCTCTTGTCCTGGGCCACGCCGTCGATGGTGAACTGGGCGTTGAAAATCTTGTGACGGCAGTGCTCGCTGTTGGCCTGCGCGAACATCATCAACTCGACGTCGGTCGGGTTGCGCCGCAAGCCGTTGAAGGCGTTCACCAGGTAGTCGATCTCGTCTTCCGCCAGGGCCAGGCCCCAGTCGGTGTTGGCGCGCAACAGGGCGGAGCGGCCGCCCCCCAGCACATCCACTTGCTCCATCGGGGCGGGCCGGAGCTCGGTGAACAGGGCCTGGGCCTGGCTGCGGTCCAGAGAGACGTTTTCCGTCATCCGGTCGTGCAGCAGATCGGCCACAGCACGCAACTGCTCCTCCGACAGGTTCGTTTTCTTGCCCAGCAGGCCGGGTTTGACGCCGATGCGGTACTCGACCAGCCGCTCCACCCGGTGCAGGCTCAGACCGCAGTTGTGGGCGATGTCGGTGGCCTTGGAGGCCCAGGGTGACACTGTGCCCAGCCGGGGCATCACGAACAGCGCAGGCGCGCCTGCCGTTTCCAGTTGTTGCTGCGCCGCCGTGGCGGGCTCACCATAGGTCAGCAGTTCGCCCAGGCGCTGCAGCGTCGCGGCATCGGGTTCAGCGTCGAAGCTGGCCAGGTGCACGAAGCGGGCCGAGAGGCTTGTGATCTTGTCGGAAATGCCCGCGAGACGGGGCAGGAGCTGCTGGACTTTGAAGTCGCTGACGGCGTTGCCGCCTTCAAAAAAGCGCAGGTGCAGGGACACGTTGGGAGCCTGAGGTGCGTTGACCTGCCGTGGCAGGTGGAAAACCCGGAATTTTACCCGCCCGACTCCATGGCCTTGCCCCGCGAGGCCCCGCCAGACGGGGGCCGATGGGATAATTGCGCCCCATGAGCATCACCTACAAAGACGAAGCCGGCATCGCGGGCATGCGCACGGCCTGCCGCCTGGCGTCCGAAGTGCTGGACTACCTCACCCCCCTGATCCAGCCGGGCGTGACCACGCTGGAGATCGACCGCCTGGCGGCCGAGTACATGAAGCAGCAAGGCACGGTCTCGGCCACCATCGGCTACCAGCCCAGCGGCTACCCGCCCTATCCCGGCCACCTGTGCACCTCGGTCAACCACGTGGTCTGCCATGGCATTCCGAACGAGAAACCGCTCAAGAAGGGCGACATCCTCAACGTCGACGTGACGGTGATCAAGGATGGCTGGTTCGGTGACAACAGCCGCATGTTCATGATCGGCGGCGAGGCCGCCTGCTCGGTGCAGGCCCGCCGCCTGACGCAGGTGACCTACGAAGCCATGTGGAAGGGCATCGTGATGGTCCGTCCCGGTATCCGCCTCGGTGACATCGGCCACGCCATCCAGACCTTCGCGGAGGGCAACGGCTTCTCGGTGGTGCGCGAGTTCTGCGGCCATGGCATCGGCCAGCGCTTTCACGAAGACCCGCAGGTGCTGCACTACGGCCGCCCGGGCACGCTGGAAGAGCTCAAACCGGGCATGACCTTCACCATCGAACCCATGATCAATGCCGGCAAGCGCGACATCAAGGAGATGGGCGACGGCTGGACCATCGTCACGCGCGACCGTTCGCTCTCGGCGCAGTGGGAACACACCGTGCTGGTCACGGAAACCGGCTACGAGGTGCTCACCCTGTCGGCCGGCAGCCTGCCCGCGCCCGCCTTCGTGACGCCGGCGCCCGCCCTTGCCTGAGGCCATGGCGCAGGCGCCAGAGGCCGCCGGGCCCGATCTCGGCTCCCTGCGGCAGCAATACCGCAGCGACAAGGCTGCCCTGCTCGACCAGCTGGGCGTGCAAGGCTCTTCCACGCGGGGCGTGCGCAAGGCCCTGCAACAGCTCTCCCGGCTGACCGACCAGACCCTGCGCGAGCTGTGGTCCATGGCGGGCTTCGGCCCCGGCTTCTCCCTCATCGCCGTGGGCGGTTTTGGCCGCGGCGAACTGTTCCCGTTCTCCGATGTGGACGTGCTGGTGCTGCTGCCCGATGGCAGTCGGCCCGACGAGGACGCGGCGCTCAAGACCCGCCTGGAAGGATTCATCGGCGCTTGCTGGGACCTGGGTCTGGAAATCGGCTCCAGCGTGCGCACCGTCGCCGAGTGCGTGGCCGAGGCCGAGAAGGACGTGACGGTCCAGACCTCGCTGCTCGAATGCCGCCTCATCGCTGGCAGCAAGAAGGCCTTCACCCACCTCGTGGAACGGCTGGCCGAGGCCATGGATCCGAAGGCGTTCTTCGTGGCCAAGACGCTGGAGATGCGCCAGCGCCACACCAAGTTCGAGAACACACCCTACTCGCTCGAGCCCAACTGCAAGGAGTCGCCCGGCGGTCTGCGCGACCTGCAGATCATCCTGTGGGTGGCCAAGGCTGCCGGCCTGGGCCGCAGCTGGGACGAACTCGCGCGCAAGGGCCTGGCGACGCCGCTGGAGGCACGCCAGATCAAGGCCAACGAAGCGCTGCTCAGCCTCATCCGCGCGCGCCTGCACCTGCTGGCCCACCGCCGGGAAGACCGGCTGGTGTTCGACCTGCAGACCGCGGTGGCCGAGTCGTTCGGGTTCAAGGCGCAGGCGCCCTCTGGCGCGACGACCGCGAAGGGAACGCGCCGCGCCAGCGAAGCGCTGATGAAGCGCTACTACTGGGCCGCGAAGGCCGTCACCCAGCTGAACCAGATTCTCCTGCTCAACATCCAGGAGCGCCTGCAGAGCGACGTGGCTGGCGTCGACCGGCTGCGCCCGCTCAACGAGCGCTTCTATGACAAGGGTGGCCTGATCGAGGTGGCCAGCGACAACCTCTACGTACAGCACCCGCACGCGGTCCTGGAGACCTTCCACCTCTACCAGACCACGGTGGGCATCAAGGGCCTGTCCGCGCGCACGCTGCGCGCGCTGTACAACGCGCGGTCGGTCATGAACGCGCGCTTCCGCAGCGACCCGGTCAACCGCGCCACGTTCCTGAAGATCCTGCAGGAGCCCGAAGGCATCACACACGCCATGCGGCTGATGAACCAGACCTCGGTGCTGGGTCGTTACCTCTGGGTGTTCCGGCACATCGTCGGCCAGATGCAGCACGACCTGTTCCACGTCTACACGGTGGATCAGCACATCCTGATGGTGCTGCGCAATGTGCGCCGTTTCTTCATCGCCGAGCACTCGCACGAATACCCGTTCTGCTCGCAGCTGGCCGCTGGGTGGGACAAGCCGTGGATCCTCTACATCGCTGCACTGTTTCACGACATCGCCAAGGGCCGGGGCGGTGACCATTCCGACCTCGGCGCCCGGGACGTGCGCACGTTCTGCCACCAGCATGGCATTTCGCGTGAGGACACCCGGCTGATCCAGTACCTCGTGGCCGAGCACCTCACCATGAGCCGCATGGCGCAGAAGGAAGACCTGAGCGACCCGGACGTGATCGCCGCCTTCGCCAAACGCGTGGGCAACGAGCGTTACCTGACCGCGCTGTACCTGCTGACCGTGGCCGACATCCGGGGCACGAGCCCGAAGGTGTGGAACGCCTGGAAGGGCAAGCTGCTGGAAGACCTGTACCGCTATACGCTGCGTGCGCTCGGCGGGCGGGCACCCGACCCGGGTGCCGTGATCGAAGGCCGCAAGCGCGAGGCACTGTCCATGCTGGCGCTCCACGCCCTGCCCCACCAGGCGCACAAGGCGTTGTGGGACACGCTGGACGTGAGCTACTTCATGCGCCACGAGCCGGACGAGATTGCGTGGCACACGCGCGTGCTGTCGCGCCCGATCGCCCAGGCAGCGGCCAGGGGGCCGGCAAAGGCCGAGGACGGGGCCGAGGCACTGCTCGACAAGTGCATCGTGCGCGCCCGCATTTCACCGGAGGGCGAAGGCCTGCAGGTGCTGGTGTACGCGCCGGATCAGCACGATCTTTTCGTGCGCATCTGCGGTTACTTCGACAGCGCGCACTTCAGCATCCTGGATGCACGTGTGCACACCACCCTCACCGGCCATGCGCTGGACACGTTTCAGGTGGTGGCGCCGACGATGTCGGAGCACTACCGCGAGCTGATCGCCATGGTGGAGAACAACCTGGCGCAGGCCATCGATGAGCGAGGCCCGCTGCCCACACCCACCAAAGGCCGGCTGTCACGCCGCGTGAAGAGCTTTCCGATCACCCCCCGTGTGGACCTGCGACCCGACGAGAAGGCCCAGCGCTGGCTGCTGTCCATCTCGGCGAGCGACCGCGCGGGGCTGCTCTATGGCATCACCCGTGTGCTCGCGCGCTACGACATCAGTGTGCAGCTGGCGAAGGTGACCACCCTCGGCGAGCGGGTGGAAGACACCTTTCTCATCAGCGGTGCCCAGCTGCAGGTGAACAAGCGGCAGATCGAGATCGAGACCGAGCTGCTCGAGACACTCGAAGGCTGATTCGGAACCGATCCACGAAGCCGCCCGGCCCGCGTGCCAGGCGGCCTTCACGTGCGCGGTGTGCGTCTTGTCCGACAGAAAGACACGGGCTTCCTGACTAGGATGAAGGCTCGACTTTGCCTGGATCGCCAGGTACCTGCCCCTTGCTTACGACAGGAGAACCGATGAGCTACACACTTCGACAGGTACAACCGCTGCTCACCCAACCCGAACTCGAGCTGTTTCAGGCCAGCCGTGCCGGCGCCGTGAAGGACATTGCGCTGCGCAGGCTCGCCAGCAAGATCCAGCGGGCGCGCGCCTTGCGCGACAAGTACCGCGATGTGTACCGCCGCCAGACAGTCCAGACGCGAACCGGTGCACCCAAGACCCGCAAACCCCTGGGCGGGGAAAACACACGCACCCAGACCAAGAGCGACATCATGGAAGACGTGTTGAAGCGTTTCGAGGCCCAGCACGACAAACTGCTGCGCCAGAAGGATGCGGCGGTATCAAGCACTTCCGCACAACGCACCTCCCGCGCAAAACCCGCACCCCGCAAGACCGCCAGCACCCCGCGCCAGAAAGCGCGTCAGGCACGCGCCACGCAGAAGGCCGGTGAAGACGCCGTGCAAGCCCGCAGCACGGAAGCGAAGACCAGCGCCCGCACACCGGTCGCGAAAGCGCCAGCCAAAAATGCACCTGCGAAGAAGCCGACGGTGAAGAAGTCGGCTGTCTCGGTCTCCGCGTTGGCCTCGGGCGTCAAGCGGCTGCAGAACATCGTCAAGGCCGTGCGCAAGGCGGTAACCGCAGACGCGAAGACCAGCAGCAAAAAGCCGGTCACGAAAGCGAAGACGGGCACCCCCGCATCCGATACGGCCTTGTCCTCGGCGCCGACCGACATCACACCCAAGGCCGAACGCGTGAATCCGCTGAAAGCGAAACCCGTCAACAAGAAGATTCACGCCTCCGCGCGCTCACGCACCCGCGCCACCCAAGCCAGGCGCGACGCCCACTGACAAGAAGCCGATCGGGAATGCACAGCGCAAACCCAACACCCCAAGATCAGGAGGACGGTGCGTTCAGCGCAGCGAAATCAAGGAGGAGGCGGCAACAGCCGCCGGGGGACATTCGCGGAGCTGAATGCACCGTCCTCCTGATCCGCCAACCCCTAGGCGCGAACCGTTTCCGACGACGAAGCGCCCTCATCAGGCCGATGGCGCCGGAACAACCCGGTGAACCAGTTGGACATGTCGTCCACGATGGTGAACACCGCCGGAATCACCAGCAGGCTCAGGAAGGTGGACGTGATCAGGCCGCCGATCACCGCCACCGCCATCGGTGAGCGGAAGCTCCCATCGGCCGCCCCCCAGCCGATCGCGATCGGCATCATCCCCGCACCCATGGCAATCGTCGTCATCACGATCGGCCGCGCCCGCTTGTGGCAAGCGTCCAGGATGGCGTCCAGGCGCGACATGCCGTGCAGCCGGCGCGCCTCGATCGCGTACTCCACCAGCAGGATCGAGTTCTTGGTCGCCACACCCATGAGCATGATGAGACCGATCAGCGAGGGCATCGAGAAACTCTTGTTCGCCAGCAACAAGCCGACGAACGCACCGCCCAGCGACAGCGGCAGCGCCGCCAGGATGGTGAACGGGTGCAGGAACGCCTTGAACAGCAGCACCAGCACGATGTAGATGCACAGCACGCCGGTCAGCATCGCCAGCCCGAAGCTGGCGAACAGTTCGCCCTGCACCTCGGCGTCACCGATTTCCAGCACCGACACCCCCGGCGGCAGGTTGCGCAGGCTGGGCAGCTTCATCACCGCATTCTTCATGTCACCAAGCGCAATGCCTGCGAGTTCCACCTCGAAGTTGATGTTGCGCGAGCGGTCATAGCGGTCGATCACGGCGGGGCCACCACCGAAATCGAGCTGCGCGACATGCTCCAGCATCACCGGGCCGCGCGCGCCGGGCACGGCGAGGCGGCGCAGCACATCGAGGTCGTGGCGCGCGCCAACGTCAAGCTTGACCACGATGGGAATCTGCCGCTGCGGCAGGTTCATTTTCGGCAGCAGGTTGTCGTAGTCGCCCACCGTGGCAATGCGAAGCGTCTCGGCGATGGCCGAGCTGGTGACGCCGAGTTCGGCGGCGCGCGCCAGGTCGGGCGTGACGATGATCTCGGTGCGCACCAGCGCAGCGGTGGACTGGATGCTGCCCACGCCCTGGATGGTCCGCAGGTCGCGCTCGATCGCGCGTGCTGCGGTGCTCAGTGCATGCGAATCGCTGCCCGTCAGCGTGAGGACGTATTTCTCACCCGAACCGCCCAGGCCGACCTTGCTGCGCACGCCGGGCAGGTTGGACATGGCGTCGCGGATCTGGTTCTCGATGCCCTGCTTGCGCGGGCGCTCGCCGCGCGGGTCGAGCTGGATGGTGAGCGCCGCCTTGCGCGACTCGGCCGCGCCTTGCGGTGCGAAGGGGTCCGAACCCGCCGTGCCCGAACCGATGGTGGTGTAGACCGAGCGCACATGCGGCACGGCCGCCACCAGCAGGCGCGCGCGTTCCGCCGTGGCCACGGTCTGCTCCAGCGTGGCACCGGGCGACAGCTCCAGGAAGACCTGCGTCTGCGAGTTGTCGTCGGGTGGGATGAAGCCCTGTGGCAGCAAGGGGATGAGCATCAACGAGCCGACGAAGAACAGGCCCGCGCCCAGGCTGGTGATCCAGCGGTGCTGGATGCACCAGCGCGCCCAGTTCTGGTAAGTGTTCAGCCAGGCCGGTTCCTCCTGGTTGTGCGACCAGCGCCAGAAGCCGCGCGTGACCGGGTTCGACGCCGCCCAGCGCGGCATTTCCTTGTGGATGAAGGGCTTGAGCAGATAAGCCGCCATCATGGGGGTGAGCGCACGCGCCACCACCAGCGACGCGAACACCGCAAGCGCGGCCGTCCAGCCGAACTGCTTGAAGAACTTGCCCGGAATGCCCGCCATGAACGCCGTGGGCAGGAACACCGCGATCAGCGTGAAGGTGGTGGCGATCACCGCAAGCCCGATCTCGTCGGCAGCCTCCATCGCGGCCTGGTACGGCGTCTTGCCCATGCGCATGTGGCGCACGATGTTCTCGACCTCCACGATGGCGTCGTCCACCAGGATACCGATCACCAGCGACAGCGCCAGCAGCGTCACCACGTTGATGGTGAAGCCCAGGTAGTACATGCCGATGAAGGCGGGAATGGCCGACAGCGGCAGCGCCACGGCCGACACGATGGTGGCGCGGATGTCGCGCAGGAAGAGCCAGACCACCAGCACCGCGAGCAAGGCACCTTCGTACAGCAGCGTCATGGAAGCATCGAACTCTTCCTTGACCGGTGTCACGAAGTCGAAGGACTCGGTGATGTGCAGGTCGGTGCGCTGGGCGCGCAGTTCGTCGAGCTTCGCGCGCACGCCGTTGCCCACCTCGATCTCGCTGGCACCACGGCTGCGCGCGACCTCGAAGCCCACCACGGGCTTGCCATCGAGGAAAGCCGCTGCGGTGGGATCGGCGATGGTATCGCGCACCTCGGCCAGCTGGTCCAAGCGCACACGGCGGCCATCGGTGAGGGAAATCTCCATGCCTGCCAGCGCCTCGGCCGACGCCAGCTGCGAGAGCGTGCGCAGGGGTTGCTGGCTGCCACCCAGGTCCACGCGCCCGCCGGCGCTCTCGATCTGCACCTTGGCCAGTTGCCGCGAGACGTCCGTGGCGGTGGTGCCCAGGGCCTGCAGCTTGAGTGGGTCGAGCAGCACCTGCACCTCGCGGTCCACACCACCGACGCGGTTGACCGCACCAACGCCTGGCACGGACAGCAGCCGCCTGGCCACCTCGTCGTCGACGAACCACGACAGGGCTTCGGCGTCCATCTTGTCGGACGCCACGGTGAAGGCCAGCACGGCGCCGCCGGCCAACTCCACCTTGTTGACGATCGGGTCGCGCAGGTCGGTGGGGAGTTCGCTGCGCACCTTGGCCACGGCCGAGCGCACGTCGTCCAGCGCCTCCTGCGTGCCTTTCTCGAGGCGGAACTCGACGGTGAGCGATACCGTGCCGTCCTGCACCTTGGTGTAGATGTGCTTGAGCCCCTGCAGCGAGGCCAGGCTGTTCTCGATGATGCGTGCGACGTCGTTCTCGAGCTGGTTGGGCGAGGCGCCCGGCAGGGCCGCCACCACGGTGATGGTGGGCAGGTCCAGGTCGGGGAAGTTCTGCACCTTCATCTGCTTGAAGGAGAACAGGCCCGCCAGCGTCAGCATGACGAACAGCATCGCCGCCGGAATGGGGTTGCGGATGGACCAGGCGGAAACGTTCATGGCCTCGACCTCACTGGACGACCTTGACGAGGTCGCCCTCGTTGAGGAAGCCGGCGCCCTGCACCGCCACGGACTCCTCGGCCTTCAGCCCTTCCAGCACCTCGACGCGCTCTTCCACGCGCCGCCCGGTTTGTACCTTGCGCTGGTTGGCCTTGTGCTGCTCGTCGATGACGAAGACGTAGTTGCTGCCGTCGCGCACCACGATGGCCTGACTGGGCACGGTCAGCGCTTCGCTCTGTCCGAGGTCGAAATGGCCTCGGGCGAAAGTACCGGCCTTGAGTTCGGGATGGCGCGGCAGATCAACGAAAACGAGGATGTTGCGCGTCTGCAAGTCGGCTGCCGGCGCAATAGCGCGCACCTGCCCGCCAATCTCCAGTCCGGTGGCAGCCGTGACCTGCACCTTCTGGCCGACGCGGATACGCCCCACCTCGCTGGGTGTGACCTCGCCGCGCCACTCCATCCGGCTCTGCCGCACCATGCGGAACAGCTACTGCCCGGCACCCACGACGGCCCCGACGGTGGCGGTCCGTGCGGAGATCACCCCGTCGTCGGGCGCGAGCACGCGGGTGTTGCCCAGGCGCACCTCGGTGGCGCCGAAGGCGGCTTTGGCGGCCTCGAACTGGGCGCGGGCCACCTTTTCCTGCGTGAGGTACTGCGCCACCTGCGACTTCGACAGTGCGCCCGTGTCCTGAATGGAACGCGCGCGGTCGGCGTCGGCCCTGGCGTTCTCGAAACTGGCTTGGGCCTGCATCAGACTGGCCTGGCTCTGCAGGCTGTCGGCCTTGGTGGTTTCGCTGGCGAACACGGCCAGCACCTGGCCCTTGCGCACCACATCACCCACGTTCACATTCACCGACGCCAGGCGCAGGCCGTTCACCTCGGCGCCCACGCTGGCTTCCTGCCACGCCGTGATGTTGCCGTTGGCCTGCAGCCGGATCGGCAGGTTGCCGCGCGTGGGCCTGGCCAGGGTGACAGTGAGCGACGGCCGGGGTGCGGCCTCTGCGCCGGGCTTCTCGGGTTCGGCCGGTTTGCGGAGAACGAAAACAAACACCGCCACGAGGACCAGGGCCAGGGCGATGGCCAGCCACAGCCAGCGTTTGCGCGAGGAAGGAGGAGCGGCGTTCATGATGGGTCTTTGAGGGCGTCGGGGTTGTTCACGGGATCGAAGCCGCCCCCCAGGGCGACATAGAGCTGGATCCAGGCGTTGATGCGTTCCTGCTGCAGCGCCACGGCGCTGCTGTCGGCGGCGAGCTTGAGGCGGCGGGCCTCTTCCAGCTCGTTCAGGCTGGCCAGGCCCACGCGGTAGCGCGCCTCGGTCGCCTGGAACGACTGACCATAGCCCTCGACAGCCGTCTCGGTGGAGGCCACACGCTCACGCAGGCTGGCCATCGACACCAGTGACTGTTCCACCTCGGCCACCGCCTGGCGCAGCGTGCCCGCGTACGCCAGCGCGGCGGCCTCATAGCGGGCCATGGCGCTGTCGGTGCTGGCATGCAGCGCGCCGCGGCCCAGCAGCGGCATGCTCAATGTGATCGGGCCCGCCGACCAGGTGTTGAAGGTTCCTTCCGTGCCACCCCCCGAAAAGCGGTTGCGCAGCACGCTGGCGGATAGCGAGAGGCTGGGCAGCAGCGCTGCACGGGCCACACCCACCTCCTCGCTGGCGGCCACCGGATCGCGCTGGGCGCGGTAGACATCGGGCCGCTGGCGGAGCACCTCGGCCGGCACTGCGCTGACCGAGAGCATGCGGTCCATGCGATCCGACCGCAGCAGCGCCTGCAGCTGCGGTGCACCGGCCAGGCGCTGGCGCACTTCCGGCTCGGGCACACCCGTGAGCGCGGTGATGGACTTCACCTGACGTTCGCAGAGTTCGTCCTGCTGGCGGTAGCGCGCTGCCCCTTCGGCGGCGCTGGCCCGGGCGAGCGCCGCCACCGCCGGGGCCGTCAGCCCCGCGCGCTCGGAGACCACGTTGTTTTCAGAGGTGACGGCGCGGGAATCCCGATCGCGCGTGGCGACAGCCAACTGCTCGCGGCACAGGCGCTGGCCGAAATACAGCTGCGCGAGTTCGGATGCCACCAGCACCCGCGCCTCGTGCCAGCCGGCACTGGCCGCGTCCTGCTGCGCTTGCGCCGCGCCACGGCGTGCGTCGTTCTCGCCCCACAGGCCGATGGCCCACGAAGCCTGCAGGCCCGCATTGAGGGTGGTGCCCAGCGGCATGGTCGGGTCGGTCAGCCCGCGGCTCGCATTGGCCACGGCATTGAGCTGCGGGCCGGTCTGCGCCTCCACGCCGAGCCGGGCCGCGCGGGCCGCGAACACCTGCGCACGGGCAGACGCCACGGACGGGCTTTGCCGCTGCGCGCGAGCGATCCACTCGGTGAGCACGGGGTCGTCGAAGGCACCCCACCAGGCGGTGAGCTGTTGGGTGCTGCCCTGGTGCGCCAGCGGTGGTGCGTACCAGGTTGCCGGCACCTCCACCGGCACGTCAGCGGGCGGCTTGGTCACGCTGCACGCGCTGAGCACGGCGGCGCTGGCCACCACGGCAAGCATTCGCTTCATGAACGGGAGTCCCTGTTCGGTTGTTATTCCGGGCACCGACTCTAGGGCGTGTTAACACTAATAGCAATTACTAAGCCGGCGACAGACACTCTCGGGTATGGAAATCACGCCCGAACAATTCGCCACCATCGAGCACTGTCTGCCCAGGCAGCGCGGCAATGTCAGTCTGAGCAACCTGCAG
>QFCS01005130.1_pt1 | contig 38743 bp, 31 predicted proteins | sample 3576561 | NCBI WGS metagenome assembly QFCS01 | reverse complement strand
GAGGATCGACTACAACACCAACCGACCGCATACGAGCCTCAACGGGCTCACACCAAGCGAGTTTGCCAACCGTTCAAACAGGGACGAAAACCAGAACAGAGTCTACTTATAAACGAGGGCAATCAGGGGTGCAGGTCATCGCAACTCGGCATTTTCTGAAATCAATAAGCGACATGAGATGTTCTACGCCGAACGTCATGCCAACACTCTGCGAAGGATACAGGATCCGGTGCTTTATCGGGCCGCTTGTGATGAAATGAGCAATGAATCGAAGATAAGATCGCTCTATGAAAGGACACCGTTAGAACTTCACCTTGAAAGAGCTGAGCAACAACGCCGTTTGTTCATGGGTTCGAACGGTAAGAAAGGCGGAAAACGCAAGGATGCACTTCAGACATTGATAGAAACATATATTCGAGAAAATCGGAAAGTCGATCGGACCGGCCTTCTGCATTACATTAAAAGACAAGCAGGCAATGGCATCATTCAAGATGTTAGTGACGACACAATAACTTTCGTTAACAGCGCCGATCGTCTATGCGACGCTAAGATAAGCGGACTTAAAGACAGGCTATCGAGGGCAAAACGCGATTTATTCGCGGCAAACCGGTAAAAGCGAATAGTACAAATATTTTTCCGTATGGCGCATGAAGCGCTGGACGGAAATCATGATGACAAAACTACGACCGACAAATCTACGCATCGATCAATTCGATATAGACTTGTTGAAACCTGACCAACGGAATCCCCGAAAGCATAGCCCGCGCCAAATTAGGCAGATTGCCAAGAGTGTTGACAGTTTCGGATTTAACGTTCCCGTTCTGATCGATGGAGACAACAAGATCATCGCGGGACACGGCAGGGTGCTCGCTTGCCGCGCTCTCGGGATCACCTCTGTTCCCATTATACGTCTTGAACATTTGACCCCCGCCCAAGCGCGCGCGTTTAATATCGCCGACAACAAGCTCACCGAGAATGGTGAGTGGGATAGCCAACTGCTAGGCGAAGTTTTCCTGGAACTTTCTACGCAAGATCTCGATTTTGACATTGACGCCACTGGCTTCTCAATTAGCGAGATCGACCTGAACATCGAAGGATTGTCCACCGCTACCACAAGTGGACCGGCGAAGGATGACCAAATACATGCTCCGCAAACTTATCCAGTCAGTTCCCTTGGCGACTTATGGCAACTGGGGCGGCACCGAGTCCTCTGTGGAGACGCGCTAAAGTGGGATTCGTACGACAGCTTAATGCAAGGCGATCGAGCCACCGTCGTCTTCACTGACCCGCCCTTCAATGTTCCGATCGACGGCCACGCGACAGGCAACGGACGCATCCGTCATCGCGAATTTGCCATGGCAAACGGCGAGATGAGTCCCCGCGAATTTACCGACTTTCTCTCGACCGTATTTCGACATCTTGTCAAATCGAGCACCGATGGATCCCTGCACTACATTTGCATGGATTGGAGGCACCAGATGGAGCTGCTCGTTGCCGGCACGGAAATCTTCTCCACCCTGAAGAATCTATGTGTTTGGTCCAAAAACAATGCAGGCATGGGTTCGTTTTATCGAAGCCAGCACGAGCTTATTTTTGTGTTCAAGTCGGGGGCCGGGAAACATCGTAACAATATCGAACTTGGGCGCCACGGTCGCCATCGATCAAACGTCTGGCAGTATCCGGGAATCAATACCTTCGGCCGTAAAGGTGAAGAAGGTGATCTTCTTGCGATGCATCCGACCGTCAAACCTGTCGCCTTGGTCGCAGACGCAATCCTCGATTGTTCTACTCGTCGCGATGTCGTGCTCGACCCGTTCTTGGGCAGCGGCACAACAGTAATTGCTGCCGAGCGCGTCGGCCGCGTCTGCCGCGCAATGGAGCTTGATCCACTCTACGTCGATAACGCGATCCGCCGGTGGCAACGCTACACGGGCGACCATGCCGTTCATTCGTCTTCGGGAAAAACATTCGATTCCATCGCAGAACAGAAGAAGACATCACATGACTAAGGACAGTGGCAATATTGATCCGGAAGGTGACGGAACCAGCTCCAACAATGACGGAACATCATATTCGGTTGGCTACGGTCGACCACCCAAGCACTCGCAATTCAAAAAAGGAAAGTCTGGAAACAAGTCAGGACGGCCTAAAAAGATTCTCTCCCCGGACGACATAGTTGGGAAATTGCTATTTTCTAAACGACCCGTGATGATCGACGGTACCAACGTCGCACTAACTGGATTGGAGATCCTTTATAAGCAGAAATTCAAGATGGCCCTTAAGGGCAATGCAAAATTGCTATTGGCATTAATCAAGACCGGAGAAGACCTCATAAGAAAACTGCAGAAATTGTCGGCTTCAACAGAGCTGACCAGTTTTCGAACTTATACGCGGGAAGAGCTTGACCAAATGACCGCGCAACAGCTGTCTGATCTATACCGAGAGACTCTTGCCGAGGAGAATCGTATCGAACAAATGCGCCGAAGTCAGAAGGATGACGAAGAAGCGTAAGACGCATATCTCTCACGAGCCCTCACTAAGGGTAGATAGCTAAAACAAGGTCATAAAAGGCATTTTCGCTCAGGCGTTGCTTACCGCAAATTTGGTGCAACAATCATTTGAGGCATCGTCACGCCCTTTAGGTACGTCCCATCGGAGAATTTGACCGTCACCACCGGCACGATACTACTAGGATCCTGCTGCATCAGAATCCCTGGGGCGACGAGCGCACATCCCAGCGCTGACGGATCAGGCGGCTCAGTCGACCCTCCCCTTATCAGTCGAGACTGGCCTTTTGTGAGAGTATCTTGATTGGATTCTGTCCAATACGTTGCATATTGATTGAACAAGAACATAACTGTTCCGTAATCCTTGCAGACAATTGCACCCGGTACAGCTCCTATCCCCCTCGCCGCAATGGTCGTTGCATTTGGGCTAGCCGGATTCATTTCAGCTGGGCGGTCGGATGCTAAGCGGCTCTCACGCTTTTCGGCCGCCTGAAGCCGGACTTTGGCAGCCACGCGCGTCTCTTCCAGACTGGTTTTTGCGTCATCCAGCAATCCAGGAAGAGAGGTCCATAAATTTTGGAACAGGCCGTAGACAATCGCGGTCAGCGCTAGAATAAAGACCAAAAATACGGCTTCCTTAAACTTTCTTACAAAACGCGATCGCCGGGTCGGCTGGCCGACCAGTAGACCCTCTCGCTCCGCGTGTTGATTGAGCCCGAAGCTCACATTGTCTCTGGTAATCTTCATGTCTGCCCCCTTTCGAGCAAGGGCAAGTTAGCGTGTCTCGCCACAATTATCCACTTTTGGGATAATCCAATATTGGGATCAGATTTCTTGCCGCCGATTCACGGCCTTGGCGGCGCATGCAGAAGAGCCTCAAATCCCCCGAATATGCCCGGCTGGTGGCAACTCTTGTTGCGGTGCGGGACGCGGCTGACATTAGCCAGCAACAGCTGGCTGACCGTTTGGATGAGCATCAGTCGTTCATTGCTAAATATGAGGGCGGAGAGCGTCGCATTGACGTTGTGGAATTTATTGCGATCGCGCGGGCGCTGGATGCCGATCCGGTCAAGCTCTTTCGCGATTTTGCCGCCGGAAAGCCGCCACCGCCGGCTAGAGCGAGAAAGAAAAAGTAAGCATCACCGCACGAGCATCTTATGACCTTATCCCGCTGATAAGAGCTATAAGATTACCGCACGTTTTTCTCGACTTCCCCGTCATTCGGAGCGTCACTGCCGCCATGAAACTGGAGGCAGATTGATGGACCGCAAAATCACAGAACAGGCAATTGGCCTGATCCTCACCGAGATCGGCATTCGCCTTGGCGAAGCGGCGCGAATTGCCAAGGCAGCCGAAGCCTGTGCGCTAGCCGGCAGTGTCAGTGAAGGGGTGAAAGTCTCGATGGATCTTGAACAGCTGTTTTACGAAACTCACCGCTTGCAGGATGCTGCTTCGCTACTCAACCGCCTGTCGAACGACTAATATTTCTTCAGCCTGAAGGCTCCTCAGCTCGTCTCCAATGACGGGCTTGCGGCAGTGGCAGCACACGATGCTGTCGCAAGATGCAAGGAGAGCCAGATGACAAAGGCAATCGCGATCAAACAAAAGAAGCAATCGAAAGCTTCAACGAAGGCAATCAAGGCACCTCGACGGAACGTCCAGCGGAAGACTGCAAAGAAAGGCCCTCACCCGAAAGTGCCAGCCATCTCACCCGCCAAAAGTGCAACGAAAGGAACAAATGCGGTCGCAAAGAACGCGCGGGGCAATGTGTTCAGCACGAAACCACTTGTCTCCTCCGCTAATCAGGCAATACCCATGCCGACTGTACCATCTTCGAAGCAGAACACTGTGCTCGCGATGCTGCAGGTACCAGGCGGCACGACCATCACCGCCATCATGAAGACCACCGGCTGGCAGCAGCACTCCGTGCGGGGCTTCTTCGCTGGCGTCATCCGCAAGAAACTGAAGCTGACCCTTGCCTCCGAGAAGGTTGATGGCGAGCGCCGCTATCGGATTGGCAAAGCTACGGCGTCGAAGTAATGGACACCTGCCCTAGCGTGAACGGCCGGCCGATCGATCCAGATGTGGAGGCCGAGCTTGGTAAGCTCAGCTCACTGCCAATTGCGATCTTGCGAATCCGGTACCGCGAATTGTTCCGCTCCGAACCGCCTCCGGCGTTCGGGTCGGACTTGTTGCGGCGGAGCATTGCTCAGTGGATTCAAGAAAGGGCTTACGGTGGTCTGTCCCGCGAGAAAAAGAAGCTGCTCGGCCAGCTTATTCGGGCGATAGCTTCCGGAAAGACAGGGCGCCTTGAGGTGCCGCAGCGGATCAAGCCCGGCTCCGAACTGGTGCGAGTTTGGAACGAACAGACCCATAGAGTCACAGTGCTAGCCAAGGGCTTCGCCTACCAAGGCGAAATCTTCACCAGCCTCTCGGAGATCGCCAACCGGATCACCGGCACGCGCTGGAATGGACCAAAGTTCTTTGGACTGCGAACAAAGAACAAAGTAGCCGACAAAGCGGTCGCCGCAAGAATGGTCTCGAAGGGAGGCCGCCGTGGCCGCAAATAGTATCAAACCGGTGCGCTGCGCTATCTATACGCGCAAATCCACCGAGCATGGACTCGAGCTCGAGTTCAACTCTCTTGATGCTCAGCGGGAGGCCTGTGAGGCCTATATAAAGAGTCAAGCGTCACAGGGCTGGCGCATCCTACCTCAGCCTTATGACGATCCGGCTTTCTCCGGTGGCAACCTTGATCGCCCTGCCCTGAAACAGCTTCTGGCAGATATCGAAGCCGGTCTGATCGATGTGATTGTGGTTTACAAAATCGACCGATTGACCCGGTCGCTCGCTGACTTTGCCAAGCTGGTTGAAACTTTCGACCGTAAATCCATCTCATTCGTCGCTGTGACCCAGCAGTTCAATACCACTTCCTCCATGGGGCGGTTGACTTTGAATGTGCTGCTGTCCTTTGCCCAGTTCGAACGGGAGCTCGCGTCTGAACGCGTTCGGGACAAGGTCGCTGCCTCCCGGCGCAAGGGCAAATGGACCGGCGGAACAGTCCCCCTCGGCTATGAAGCCAAAGACAAGAAGCTCGTTATCAACCCTAAGGAAGCCGAAACCGTCCGCACCATCTTCAAACAGTATCTCGCCCTCAAATCTTTCAGCTTGCTGGTTCAGGACCTCGACCGCCGCGGCATCGTTACCAAACGGCGCGACACGAAGGTGCCGAAGTATCGCGGCGGCATTCCCTTCACCTATGGCCCTCTTGCGCATGTTCTGAAGAATCGCGTGTACCTTGGCGAGGTGCATCATGGCGGCAAATGGTATCCCGCCGAGCATAAGCCAATTCTCGATCAGAAAATCTTCGATCAGGTGCAGACCCTGCTCGCCAAGAACCGCGTGACCACCCAAACCCGGCAATCAGCCAGCGGAGCCCTTCTCGCCGGCAAGATTCTTGATGATCGTGGCAACCGGATGAGCCCAAGTTTCACGGTCAAAAACGGTATTCGTTACCGGTTCTATGTCTCACGCGCACTTATGCGCGGCAGGAAGGCTCAGGCCGGCTCAGTCGCACGCATTCCGGCGCAAGTCATCGAAGGCCTTGTCATCAACGCGATCCGGGAGCACTTCGCACTCGACGTGCAGACTCCCGACAATCAGCTCAGACGTCATGTCGTGGATTCCGTTGCCGAAGTCGTGGTGTACCTTAGGAAGATTGCGATCAGTCTGCAGCCGGACAATTCGGACGTGATCGAGATCCCATGGCAAGCTCCGGTGAAGAACACTCCCGCACTTGCGCCGTCCTCCACCGACACCGATCAGCCGGATCCAAAGCTTCTGCAGGCGATCGTCCGTGCTCATGCGTGGCTACGACACTTGCAAAGCGGCAAGTTTGACAGCGTCGAAGCGCTGGCAGCGACAGTTAAAATCCATCCGAAGGTCGTCCGGCAGGAGCTGCGCTATGCGTTTCTGGCGCCAACCATTACCGAGGCCATTCTGACTGGCGAGCAACCGCCAACACTCACGCTGGCGCGGATTCCAAAGACGCTGCCCCTGACCTGGTCCGGGCAATCTCGGGCGCTGGGGTTCTGATCGTGTCGCCGCCAATTAGGGAAGTCACGATTTGTGCCAGTTACAGATGTCACTCGATGGGAGCAGGATAGCCGCCTTTCTGTGGGTTTGAGGTTGTAAATCGCCGGATCTATCCGATCTTGAACATGTGGTTCTTCTGGCCGCGACGGCGCGGTGCCTTGGCCGAGCGGGACATGTCGAGCTGCTTCTGCTGTTCGGCGATGTACGCCAGGATAGGGCCGAGGCGTTTGTTCTCGACAATCGCAGCCTGGTTGACCTGCGGACGTTTATCGAAAGTGCGATAGGGCAGATCGACGCCGTCGTGCCGGATCGCCAGCCGCCCGTCGGGGTAATCAATCACCGTGACCCGCTTGCGCGCCAGTGATCGCGCGATCGCGGTCGGCTCCAGCATGAACAGCACCTGATCGTACTGCAGCGTCAGATTGACCGAGACCGAGCGCTCTTCCTTCCAGGCAAAGGCGTCGTCGAGATCATCATGCCCGGCGAGCGGGCGGTGACCATCGCGATCCTCGAAGGGCACCTTGGCAAAGCGCGCGTTGTGTTGCTCCATGAACGTCGGCAGGAATGCATTGCCGGCTGCGATGGTGTCGATGCCGCCCAATCGCATCTCCTTCACCAGCCGGTCCTGCAGTGTGCTATGGGCCCGTTCCACGCGGCCCTTGGCCTGCGAGGAGTTGGCACAAATGATGTCGATGTTCAGCGCGTGCAGGGCCCGGCCGAACTGTGTCATGCCATCGCCGCCGAGCGCATCCTTCTTGTTGACCCGGAACACGCCGTGCTTGTCGGAATAGAACGCCACCGGTTTGCCGTGACGCTCCAGATAAGCCCGCGTCGCGGCAAAATAATCGAAGGTGCTCTCGCTCTCAACAAACTGCAGATGCATCAGCCGACTGGTGGCATCGTCGATGTAGACGAGCAGGGTACATTGCGGACCGCGGCCCTCGAACCACCAGTGCTCCGAGCCGTCGATCTGTATCAACTCGCCCAGGCAATCGCGCCGATACCGCGGCTGATGCACAGGCCTCAACCTTGCCCGGCGATCCTTCCACAGACCGGCCGCCATCATCCATTGCCGCAGCGTCTCGCGCGCCAGATGAATCCCGTGCAGCTCCGCCAGCTTCTCCGCAGCCAGTGTCGGTCCGAAGTCGAAATAGCGCTCACGGACGATGCCGATGACTTCGGCGCGCAACGTCGTCGGATAACAGCGGTTGCTCGGCTGGCCGCGGCGGCGGGAGACCAGGGCCTCCGGGCCATGCTGGTCGTAGGCCTTCGCCAGCCGGAATACCTGACGTCGGCCAAGTCCCATCAACGCCGCAGCATCAGCAACCTTGATCCTGTTCGCCGCCAGATCCTGCAACACGCTCATCCGGTCGATCTCCGTCCGGCTCATCGCAATCACCGTCATCGGCCCGATACTCCCCAACTGTAACCGTGGAGAGTGACATCTCTATCTGGGCCAACAGTGACTTCTCTATCTGGCGTCTACAGATCGGAGTCGCACGTCCGATGTTATGGAATATGAAGGTCCGCTTTGCGCCAGAAGCAGACATTCTGCAAATCGATTGCTGCGGGTGTCGAGCGCAAGGCCTCACGGGACGTTAGCCCTTGCGGCCTCAGATATTTAGCTGGCGGGTGCCAGTGCCCATATATGTATCTTTATATATAAAAACGGAATGGCATCGGCGGCGCTTCCATGCCGCGAGGCGAAGCTGTGAGGATTTCACCGACTCGATCGGCGAATTTCAGGGTTACCGGCAAACCACTTGCATAGTCGCAAGCGTTGTAGTTGATCTTAGTCAGCGCCAGAACATCACGCATCACAGTCAATAGCTCTGCATCGCCGCGATTGACTTCGACCAAAACCGGCTTGGGCGTCTCAAAGCCCGGATAGGTGCGAAGGCGTGGAATATAACCGGTTGTCCAGAGATATCCCTCACGACGCGACATCGTTACCGCCGTACCGCGCAAGACAGGCGTATCAGCTTCGGGACGGAACAGCCGCAAATCCTGGGTCGGACGGATGCGCACACCAACAAGCCGCGTGCTTTTGGGGACCGCGGCTTCAAAGCCTTTCCATTCCTTGTCATCGAAGCGCTGACGTGCGTGGATGAATAGCTCCTCAGGCGGTCCGCCATGGTCGCGCGTATAGGCGTTGACGACTTCGCGAACGAGGTTTTCCGCGTTCGCCGTATCGAGGTGGAACTCGCGGCTTTTGGGTGAGCGCCACGGCCCGAGCGCGCCACGAAACACGACCCCGTTGCCAGAATTGAGAAACATCTGCGCCGCGCAACACGCATCGCCAGCCTGCCGTGGCGTCGGATCTTCCTTGAAGACCAGTCCCACATAGCAGACGCGCGGACGCACATCGGCGATTTGCCACGGCTGGGCTCGCGCGCCCTTAAAATAGAGAGTCGTCGCGAAATTCCATGCGATCCGGGCTGGCTCCTGCACCGAGCGCGCCGGGTTGCCGAAGCGGTCGACTTCCAAGGAAGGATCGAGTGTCGTCTCGCGGATCACCTGCACGACTACTTCCTTGTGCAGAAGTTGTGCCTTGAGCTGGTGGTGAAAATTGCGCGCGAAAAGATATATCTGCGCTTCATCGGTCATATCCGCAAACAGCGAGCCGCCGCCGCGTAAAATCTCGGCCGCCGACTTCTCGGAAATCAGAGACGAGGGCGCGGCATCCTTCGGGCCCCCAACCTGGGGACGGCCATAGCGGTGAACCACCTCGGGCACCACCACCAGCCAGACATCGGGACGCCGTTCATCGACCCGATAATGATCGAGGATCGCGCGCTCGAACAACTCGACCGCCGAGCGCACAGCGTCATAGCGGTTCGCCTTGCGGATGGCGTTGAAGATCGCCGTGCCATCCATCGACAGCGTGACGAGCGGCCGTGTCTCCAGCTTGATCCCAAACGCCGCCTGGAAGCCCGGCCACGAGGAGGTGTGAAGCTGATCGCTGCGCTGCGCCGAAACACGTCCCGCAAGTGTCCTCAGCCAGCCTTCGACGAGCTTGATGCCCTCGGGCGTACCAACGATTCCGACATGAAGCGTCTGAGGTGTTCCGGGAACAGCAACCGGTCCGTACAGGAAAAGTCCGTCTTGAGGATGCTCAAGTTTCTGGCCATTCGCGAACTCAAGCAGCGGCTCGTCGAGGAAGTGGGTCTCGATCGTCACGGCGCATCCTCCCCATCGCCCTCAGGCGGTGCGACGTCTTCGTCTTCTATATCGTCCATGCGGTCGTCGAGCGCCGCGCTCGGCACAATGGTTCCGTCCTCATCCTCCTCGCTCGGAAGCGGCGCATCGACCGCATCGTAGGACACCGGCACCGTCGCTGTGATGGGAAGAGGCGAGACCGAGAAAACGGTATCCCCTGCGGTCAGCGTGAGCGCGGCCTGCCCGTTTGCAAGAAATTGCATGGCGGCCAACAAGCGATCCCGCCAGATATTATTCCACCATGATCGCGTCAGCCGGCGACGACGGACATGGGTCTTGTCGCCCGGCAGCGGCGTCGCACCATCCTCGCTCAGCACGAGATTGACATGAATCCGGTACACCAGTTGCGGCCAGATGCGCGCCTTGACCACAAGGCAGAGATGCCACCGCAGCTTCTTGAATTTGCCGCTCATTGCCCGGCGGATTTTGCGCCCGTCCGGCAACACCGCCTCGACCTTGTCGCCCGGCAGCAGCCCGTCGGGAAAGAACCAGCCGGTATCACCATTGGCGAAGGGCACGGGCTTAAGGCCGCGTGCCTTGGCAAGCTGATCGAAATGCTGCCGCAGCAGGCTCACGACATCGTTGGAGGCGGGGCCGCGCTCGGCATACGGACCAAGCTGTTTGCCGCTGACGAATTCAAGGAAATCGATCGCATATTCGCTTGGGGTATTTTGCGTGAACGCGCTCGCGTCCGCGAAGCTCACCGGATCGGCAAACGAACCTGCAAGGCGCCCCATCGGCACATGCGGCACCCGGCAATCCTTCAGCCAGGCTTTCATCTGCTCTTGCAGGCCGTCGAACCGGTAATAGTAGATGTGTTTTGGCGCCTCGACGGGAAACCAATTCGTCAGCGCGTCTTCCGGACGCGGCTGGATAAATCGGCGCCCCTCTTCACGTGCCACGACCAGCGTCTGCAAGGTACCATCATCGGGCAAGGGCTGGCGCGGCACCCCGGCTTCATTCAAGGCCTCGAAGAGCTCCGCCAGGCAATCATGCCAGTCGGGATGCCCGTTGATAATGTTGCCGCGAATGAACTCTGGTGGCGCGTCGTCGAACGCGATCGTATCGGTGCGCACCGGGATCATAAATTTTGGATCGGTGAGTCGCTTGCGCATGGCATCGCCGATCGCAAGCTCCTTCTTCACCCCCGGCTTGCCGATATGCTGGCTAAAGACCACTACCTGCTTGATCGCTTCGGTGCGCAGCACGCGGTCGATCTCGTCCCAGAAATCATCCCCGCCGCGCAGCCGCCGTCGGTCGACCCAGACGCGGTAACCCGCAATCGCCAGCTTCGCCGAAAGCCAGAGCGCGAACTCGTTATCTTCGGGCGCGGCATGCGTGACAAACACGGTCTCGCGCAAAGGGGTGGTGGGGACAGCAACCATCGGTTCGCAAGCGATTGAGGGGGAGCACTCCAAAGCTATCAGTCGCGGGAACAAAGCAAAAACAAAAATAGCCGATAGGCCGATTTATCCCCGAAAATCAACTGCTTTCCCGATGCCGCTTGGTTCGAAAAGCCCGTGACGGTCCGGTTGTTAGTGCGCCACCTATGCTAGTCTTGGCCATTGCCTGTCCCGAGTCGACCCTCCCCGTCCAAGTGCACAGAAAGCCATCGGCCGCCGGTGTATTACCCACTCCCTTTCCGCCATGACCCGCATTGTTCGCCAACTTAACCTCAAATCCGACCGACCGCAGGATGCAGCCACCCGGCCCTTCACCGACTTTGCGGCCAGTCCGAACCTCATTCTGCTTGGCGATCCCGGCGCAGGCAAAACCCACGTCTTCAAAGAGGCGGCCGCGCGCGAGGGCGGCCGGTTTTTGAAAGCACGGGCGTTTTTGAGCCTTCCGGCCGACCGGCTCCGCGACCAGATACTGTTCATCGACGGCCTTGACGAAAAGCGCGCGGGGCGCGCCGACCGCGACACCGTCGATGCGATGGTCGAGAAGCTCTTCGCGGTCAATCCCGCCAAGGTCAGGATCTCGTGCCGCGTGGCCGACTGGTTGGGCGAGAGCGACCTTGCCGGCTTTCAACCCTATTTCGAGCAACAAGGCGAAGCGCCGGTTCTCCTGCTCCAAAGCCTATCGCGCGAAGAACAGCTGGCCGTGCTCGCAGGCGAAGGCCTCGATGGCGCCGCGGCCGATGCGTGCCTGACCGAAGCGACCGAGCGCGGCCTCGATGACTTCCTTGAGAACCCGCAAAATCTCATCATGCTGCGACGCGCCGTCCAGACCGGTAGCTGGCCCGCAACGCGTAAAGAGCTCTTCGAATTATCGACGCAGCTCATGCTGCAGGAATTCGACAAGGAACGCGCGCGCTCGGGCAGCGGCTCCTTTTCGGTCGCGGATTTGCGGCCCGCCGCCGGCGGCGTCTGCGCCGCCCGCCTGATTAGCGATGTGGAGGCCGTCAGTCTCACCGATCAGGAGGGCACGGATAATATCCCGGGCTATCGTTCGGTGACCTTTTTCCCGCCCGACCGCGTGCAGGCTGCGCTCGGCCGCCGGATCTTCGATGCCGGCTCCGAACCCGAGACGGTCGATTACGTGCACCGCACCACCGCTGAGTTTCTTGCGGCCGAATTCCTCGCCGAACGCGTTCGTGAGGGTCTTCCGTTCGGCCGAGTCACCGCGCTCATGGGCGTCGATGGACATCCGGCATCCGAACTGCGTGGCCTTCACGCATGGCTCGCCGTGCATTTGCCCGAGCGCGCCAACGAACTGATCGAGACTGATCCCTATGGCGTTCTGACCTATGGCGATGCCGCTTCCTTGTCGACATCTGCTTGCGCCTGCCTGATCCGGGCGCTCGACCGCCTGTCGAACGAAAATCCATGGTTTAGGTCGGGAAACTGGCAGGCCAAAGCCATCGGCGGGCTCGCGCGCAAAGATATGGTGGGCGAGTTCCGCGCCATTCTCAACAACCCCGCTTCGAGCTTTGGCATTCGCTCCGTTGTGGTGGATGCCCTGGCGCTTGGGCCCCCATTGCCGGACATGCTGCCTGATCTCGCAGTTGTCGTCGGACGACAAGCATCTCCTTATGCCGAGCGGGCGCACGCGCTCGCCGCGCTGCGACGCCTAGGGCCCGCGGGCAGCACGGCACTGCGTAATATCTTTCCACGGCTTGGCAAGAGCGCGAACGACATACGCCTTCGGGTCGAAGTGCTGCTGGCGCTTTACGGCGATCCCTATGGTGCAGCCGACGCGATTGCTCTGATCAACGACGTCTTCGATAGTGGCGACATGGCCGGCTCGGGAACGCTCTGGGCGCTGCGCGATCATTTGCCGCTAGCCGACCTGCCCCAAATTCTGGACGGCATTGACTTCCCTGACCGCAAGGGCGGCGGGTTTGATCGCCGCCGCTGGGAGGTCGCTTCGCTCTATGCTCATCTCCTCGTTCGCGCTTGGGAGGTGCCTGGGGCGCTCGATCCCAAACGCGCGTTAGGCTGGCTGCAAAAGCGCGCGGCGTTCAAAGATGGCGAAGGCCGCGCGAGCGGATTGCGCGCCGCGATGCAGAATACGCCCGAGCGGCTGGTAGAGATGACGCGCCATTTCTTCCGCACCGTGCCGGTCGATGAACAACGCTGGTACGCGTTCAATAAATTCCGTGAGGCCATCCTTTTTGAGGCCAACACCGACACCATGCTCGACCTCCTGATGGAGGAACTCGGCGCGGTTACCCCCGGCAGCGACCGCGAGCATCTCCTTTACGAATTTGCGCTCGCGCTTTGCATTCAGGCGACACAGCCGCATGCCGACGAGATCTTGACGCGCCTTTGGTCAATGGCCGAAACCGACGCGCGCCTCGCCGAGGCCCGCGCCAAGGCCATCGTCACAAATCTTCCCGAGAACTATCTTTCACGGCTGCCGAGGCACCGCCGCGATCCAGCCGCCGCACGGGACCAGCAGCGCCACGATTTTGACCGGGATGCCGCGCTGATACGAAGCGGCGCTCACGCCGGCTGGCTCACCCATCTCGGCATGATCTATTTCGGTCTATTTCAGAACTCAGACCGTAACGTGACGCCGCACGCCCGGCTGGCCGCATGGCTCGGCGAGGAGAGGCGCGAAGCCGCGCTGCAGGCCTTGACGTCATCCCTGTCACGCACCGACCTCCCCAGTTTTGCGGACGTGATGAAACTCACCGCAGAACATAAGCACTACGACTGGTGGTACGCGTTGACGGCCGGGATGAACGAGCGGTGTTCCACCGGCCAGGGACTGGCCGGACTTTCCGATGATTTTCTCAAGGGCATGCTGGCGTTCGACCTCGCCAATTCCGTGCCGAAGAATGAGAACGAGGAGAACCCGTCAAGCGTTCAACCGTGGCGTAAGGATGTGATGGAACGCCAGCCTGACCTTGCGCAGGACACTTACCTTGCCGTGGCCCGTCTGCGCCTTTCGCGCAACGAACAAATTGCCGACGGCATCCATGAGCTTTTGACCGATCCCGCCTTTGAGTCCAATCGGATCGATATCGCGCTTGATCTCTTACGCGAATTCCCCAACGCCGATCCGTATCGGGTCGATGAACTGCTGAACGCCGCAGCTAAAAGGCCGGCGGCCCATGCGCGCACGCTCGCCTTGGCAAGGAGCCTGCTTGGGGGCACCACGTTGAGCGAACGTCAACGCGATCTTTGGCTTGCCACCGCGTACGTTCTTTCACCTTCCGAATTCGAAAACGCGATCACGCAGCGCGCCGCTGCGCAGCCGGGATTCATCTTCGATCTGCGCGATAAATGCGGGTTTGCCGATCACGCGCAACCATCTCACACGCCGTTGGCAATGTTGGAATTTCTAACGACCCTAGCAGGCCGCCTTTATCCAGAGGCACCTTTTCCATCGGAGGGATGGAACGGCGATAGCAATCCCTGGGACGCCGCCCAATGGGTTCGCAGCCTCATCAGCACCCTTTCCGCATCGCCAAGCCGCGCGGCGACGGAGGTTTTGGAACGCCTGACGGCCAACACCGCGCTTTCCTCCTATCAACCCCATCTCCTTCACGCGCTCGCCAACCAGCGGCAACGCCGAAGGGACGTCGAATACGATCGGCCCGACTGGCGTCAGACCATCGCCGCTTTGGAGAATGGACGACCGGCCACCGCGGCAGATCTGCATGCGCTCCTGGTCACACACTTGCGCGATCTGAAGCACCGCATTGCACGAACCAATACCGATATCTTCAAGGGATTCTGGAATCTCGATAAGCATGCGCGCCCGTCGAACCCTCGCCCCGAGGAAGCGTGCCGGGATCATCTCGTCGACCTGATCCGACCGTCGCTGCAGCCGCTCGGGATCACGGTTGAGCCGGAAGGCCATATGGTCGCCGACAAACGCGCGGATATATCCGTCACGGTTCCATCGGTCAAAATCCTCTGCGAGTTGAAGCGCGATTATCATGCCGAGGTTTGGACGGCGATCCAGGGGCAGCTCGAGCGGTTCTACACGCCCGATCCGGAAGCCAAGGGCTTTGGCGTCTACGGCGTCTTCTGGTTCGGGGACAAACGACCAAGCCCCATCCCCGCGCCGCCCGGCGGCCGAAGCCGACCCAAAACGGCGGCCGAGATGGAGCAGATGCTGATCGATCTCATCCCGCAAGATATGCGCAAACGTATCGCTGTGTTTATCATCGACGTGTCAGGTGAGGTATAAGGGCCGCATTGCCTCATCGGGCTCCGCTTTAGTCAGGCACACTTCGACGACACGGTTCTGACTACGAAATCTCGGATGTTCGTTTTGGGTCAAAAGCAGACATCGGAATACTAAAAGCGAGCGTAGTAGAGACGGAAATTTCTGGTCATTCTGGCCAGCACTCAGTGCGATCGAACCGATCTCTGGCCCAACTCCTCTGAAAACGGGAGTATTTTGTGCGAGGGCCGGAGAATAGCAGCCCATTTCAGTCGAGTTGTCGGAAAAACGGTCTCTGCGGAGAATGCCCTCGCGCGAAAAGCCCGCCGTTGGCGGGCCTTTTTCGCAACGAGCGGAGAAATTCTCCGAACCGCACACTGGATGGCTGGGGCGGGAGGGATCGAACCTCCGAATGGCGGAATCAAAATCCGCTGCCTTACCGCTTGGCTACGCCCCAACAGCGCAATGGGCGATGCATGAGGGAACAGCCGCAAACCGAGGTGCCGTACCCCTCGGCCCGGCGCGATGCCGTCCGAGTCGCCTGACCGGCAGGTCTTAGAGCATTTGCCGCAAGGGGGAAACCCGCTTTTCCATGCGTTACGGGTGCGCCTGCCGATGCCCGACAGCGCCGTGGCATGCCTGCCACTCCTGCTTTCACGCCATGGCGGGAGTTGAGGACAGCCGGTTTTCGTGGGAAGACAAGGCAAGGTCAGGCAGCCTGTGACAAGAGCCGCCGGCCAGAGGAAAACTGAATACCGGCCAATACCTTGCGTGTGCCGCCGCCGGCCAACCGGCCGTCGCGACCGCCGCGCGACCCGCCTGACGTTCCGCACGAAACAGCGAGACCCCGATCATGACCTACCGCGCGCCGCTCAACGACATGCTCCTCTCCCTCAACCATGGCGCCGGCCTTTTGGCCGCCGTGGAGGCAGGACATTATAATGGCTACGATCCGGAGTTCTCCGCCTCCGTGATCGAGGAAGCCGGCAAGTTCGCGACCGACGTGCTCGAACCGCTCAATCAGCCCGGCGACCGCGCCGGCATCAAGCTTACCGACAAGGGTGTCATCACCGCGCCGGGCTGGCCCGATGCCTACAAGCGCTGGTGCGAAGGCGGCTGGAACGCGGTGTCGGGTTCGGAAGATTTTGGCGGTCAGGGTCTGCCGCTCGCCGTGCATTCCGCGGTGAACGAAATCTGGAGCGCCGCGAATCTCGCATTCGGCCTCTGCCCGCTGCTGACACTGAGCGCGATTGACGCGCTGGATGCCCATGGCAGCAAGGAACTGAAGGACATCTATCTCGAAAAGCTGATCTCCGGTGAATGGCCCGGCACCATGCAACTCACCGAACCACAGGCCGGCACCGATGTGGGCGCGCTGCGCACGCGCGCGGAAAAGCAGCCCGATGGCACTTACCGTCTATTTGGCTCGAAAATCTTCATCACCTATGGCGACCATGACATGAGCGACAACATCGTTCATTTCATTCTCGCGCGCCTGCCCGGCTCGCCCGCGGGCTCGAAAGGCATCACGCTGTTCCTCGCGCCGAAGTATCTCGTCAATGCCGATGGCTCGCTCGGCGCGCGCAACGACATTTACGCCAGCGGCGTCGAGCACAAGCTCGGCATCCACGCCTCGCCGACCTGCACCATGACCATGGGCGACAAGGGCGGCGCCATTGCCTGGCTGGTCGGCAAGGAGAACGGCGGCATGGCGGCGATGTTCACCATGATGAATCAGGCGCGTCTCGGCGTCGGCCTGCAGGGTGTCGGCCTCGCGGATCGCGCTTATCAGCGCGCGCTGGCCTACGCCCAGGAGCGCAAGCAGGGCAAGGCGCTCGGCAGCCAGAATACCGGCTCCGATCCGATCATCATGTATCCGGATGTGAAGCGGAACCTGATGCTGATGCGCGGCATGACGGCGGCGGCGCGCACCATCTGCTACGCGACGGCTGTGGCGATCGACATCTCTCACCGTGCTACCGATCCGAAGGTGCGTGAGAAGGCCGCCGCGCGCGGCGCATTGCTGACGCCGATGGCGAAGGCTTTCTCCACCGACATCGGCAACGAAGTCGCCGGCATCGGCGTGCAGGTGCACGGCGGCATGGGCTTCATGGAAGAGACCGGCGCGGCGCAGTATATCCGCGATGCGCGCATTCTCACCATCTATGAAGGCACCAACGGCGTGCAGGCCAACGACCTTCTGATGCGCAAGCTGCAGATGTCCGGCGGCGAGGCGGTGTGGGATCTGCTGGCAGAACTGAAGGACATCGTTGCGAAGGTCGAAGCCTCGAACGATCCGGCCTTCGGCACCACCGGCGCCAAGCTGCGCGATGCGGTGGACTCGGTCGAGCGTTCGAGCAAGTGGCTGCTGGAAAAGATCGCGACCTCGCCAGCCGAAGCGCTGGCCGGCGCGACGCCCTATCTGCGGCTGTTCTCCACTACGCTGGGCGGCTGCTCGCTGGCGAAGGAAGCGCTCGCCGCGCGTACCGACGAGGCACATCAGAACGACGTGCAGCGCTATGTCACCCTAGCGCGCTTCTTCGCGGAGAACGTCACGGTGCAGTCCGGCGCATTCGAGCGCACCATCATGGACGCCGCGACCGCCACGACCGGCGCGGATGTGGTGCTGGCGGGGTAATTTTCTTCCCCTCTCCCCTTGTGGGAGAGGGTGGCGAGGTTGAGCGGAGCGAAACTGAGCCGGATGAGGGATTGAGACTGTACGATATGAGAACCCCTCACCCGCCCTCTCCCCACAAGAAGAGAGGGTCAAGCGAGCGGCTTCAGTCCCGCTTCGATCTCCCTGCGGCGATGTTCGAGGAACGGCGGCAGCGACAGTTTCTCGCCAAGCTTGTCCATCGGCTCATCGGTGGCGAAGCCCGGCCCGTCGGTCGCAATCTCAAACAGGATTCCGTTCGGCTCACGGAAATAGAGACTGCGGAAGTAGAAGCGGTCGATCTCGCCGCTGGAATGTATCCCGAACTCGGACAGCCGCGCCGTCCAGGCGTGATACTCTTCTTCGTTCGGCGTGCGCAGCGCGACATGATGCACACCGCCCGCACCCTGCCGCGCCGCGGGCAAATCCTTCTGCTCCAGCACATGCAATTCCGCCGCAGGCCCGCCCTCGCCCATCGAAAACACGTCGATGCGATGCTCGCCATCCGGGGAAGCATAGTCGCGCACGCGCTTCATGTTCAGCACATCGGTCAAAAGCCGTGCCGTGCGTGCAAACTCCGGAACGTTCAGCACGATCGGGCCGAGGCCACGGATCTGATGCTCCGCCGGCACCGGACTTTTCTCCCAGGGATGCGCCTTACCGCGCCCGCCGTCATCGACCAGCACCAGCCGCTGGCCTTCCGGGTCCTCGAACGGCAGCGTCATGCGGCCATCGACCTCCGTCACCTTGCCGACATGGACGCCGAGCTGGATCAGCCGCTGCTGCCAGAAGCCCAGCGCCTTCTCGCCGTTCACCCGCAACCCGGTGCGCGCGATGCTGCGGGTACCGCGATGTTCCCGCGCCGCCGGCCAGTCGAAGAACGTCAGGTCGGTGCCCGGATTGGCCTTCCCGTCCGCATAGAACAGGTGGTAGGCGCTGACATCGTCCTGATTGACGGTCTTTTTCACCAGCCGCATGCCCAGCACGCCGGTGTAAAACGCCAGATTTCCCTTCGCATGGGCCGAAATCGCCGTCAGGTGATGAATGCCGGTGAGTTGCATGGCAGCGTCCCTTTTTGAAGTTGGGCCGGAAACCGGCTGGTCAGGATTGCCGTTCTGGCCATGATGTAGGATGAACAGGTGGGTGGCGCCAGCCATCTCGCCCATGCCGCAGCGCCTTCATACTTCCGGGGAAAACGACCATGACCGACCACATCATCATCACCGACGAGGACAACACCCGCACCATCACCATGCGCCGCCCCGACAAGAAGAATGCACTGACCCAGGGCATGTACACGTCGATGGCGGAGGCGATCAAATCAGCGCAGTCCGATCCGGATATCCGCAGCATCGTGATCTCAGGCGGCTCCGGCGTGTTCACCGCCGGCAACGACCTTGAGGATTTCGCGCGGGCCAACACCTCCAACAGCGACGACGCGCGCCCGATGGCGGCGACGCAGTTTCTGAAAGCCCTCGCCTATAACGAGAAGCCGCTGATTGGTGCCGTGGACGGCATTGCCGTCGGCGTCGGCACCACCATGCTGTTTCACTGCGATTACGTTCTCGCCTCCACCACCGCGACGTTCTCGACGCCGTTCATTCATCTCGGCCTTGTGCCGGAAGCCGCCTCCAGCCTGCTGGCGCCGCGCGTGATGGGACATCAGCGCGCTTTCTCGATGCTGGTGATGGGCCGCACCGTGACCGCGGACGAAGCCCGCGAAGCCGGGTTCGTCAACGCGATTGTCGCGCCCGGGCATACCGAGGTCGAGGCACGCAAGGTCGCGCGGGAAATCGCATCGCTGCCGAAGGACGCCGTGGCGCTGACCCGCAAGCTGCTGAAACCTGCACGCGAAGACGTGCTGCGCCGGATGGACGAGGAATCGCATCATTTCGGCGAGCGGCTGAAATCGGATGAGGCGCGCAACGCCTTCGCGGCGTTCTTCTCCCGCAAGAAGAAGGCCTGAGCTCGTTTATCGGCGCTTCCCGGTCTTCACCTAATCTCAAAGTCAAGCCTAGATGCCCGGGACAAACCCGGGCATCGCACGTTATGATGGGTCACTTGCGAGGAAAATTGCTTCGGCACCAGAAGAAAGACAACGGCCCATGCCGACCCTTTACTACCACACCGCCGCCGGCCTCAATCATCTGACCGCCCCCGGTCATCCGGAGCGCCCGGATCGGCTGCGCGCCATCGAGCAGGGCCTGTCGGCAGAACCCTTCACCAGCCTTGTGCGGGTCGAGGCGCCGGAAGCGGATCTCGATGTGGTCGCGCTCTGCCACAGCAACGAATATATCGACGAGCTGCGCCACATCGCGCCGAAGGACGGCATCGTTTATCTCGACGGCGACACCTCGATGTCGCCGGGCACATGGGAAGCCGCATTGCGCGCTACAGGCGGCGCGGTGGCCGCCGTCGATGCAGTGATGAAGAACAAGCGCACCAATGCGTTCGTCGGCACCCGCCCGCCCGGCCATCACGCCGAAACCTCGAAGCCGATGGGCTTCTGTTTCTTCGACAGCGCCGCTATCGCCGCGCGCTACGCGCAACGCAAATACGGCATCGAACGCGCCTGCGTGGTCGATTTCGACGTGCATCACGGTAACGGCAGCCAGGAGATTTTCTGGGCCGACCCCACCGTGATGTATGCGTCCACCCATCAGATGCCGCTGTTTCCCGGCACCGGGGCCACGCAGGAGCGCGGCGATCAGGACACCGTGGTCAACGCGCCGCTGCGCCCCGGTAACGGCGGACGCGAATTTCGCGAAGCGTTCGACCTTGCGATTCTCCCCCGGCTGGAAGCCTTCGCACCCGAACTGATCGTGATTTCGGCGGGCTTCGACGCGCACTGGCGCGATCCGCTCGGCAGCCTCGAACTGCGCGAGGAAGACTTCGCATGGGTCACGCGCAAGCTGATGGAGATCGCCGACAAGTCCGCCGAGGGCCGTATCGTGTCGGTGCTCGAAGGCGGCTACGACTTGCAGGGTCTGCGCGATTCCGTCGCCGTGCATGTCGCGGCGCTGATGAACAACTGAGGTTTAGACGTCACCCTGAGGTGCGCGCTCTTGCGCGCCACGAAGGGCGACGTCCATGTCGCACATCCTTCGAGGCTCGCCGCAAATGCGGCTCGCACCTCAGGATGACGTCGTGCAACAGCTTCCCTCCCCGCAATGAATCGCGCTACATTGCGCCACATTACGCCCGCAAATCGTTCCTAGATTCTGCGAGCTTTCGATCACGACAACGGACAACGACCATGGCCGATACGTCCCACGCGGATGTCAAGAAACTGAGCTTCGAGCACGCGATCGAGGAACTGGAATCGATCGTGAAGCGGCTCGAGGACGGCAAGGTGCCGCTGGAGGAGTCGGTCGCGATTTATGAGCGCGGCGAGAGTCTCAAGCGCCGTTGCGAGGAATTGCTGCGTCAGGCCGAAGCGCGCGTCGACAAGATCACCACCGATGCATCCGGTCAGGCGGCGGGCACCGAACCGCTGGACGTTCAGTAAGCTCACCCGACAACGCAGAATTTCTCTTCATGTCGTCCCCGCGCAGGCGGGGACCCATACTCCCTTAGTTTTCGATTTGAGGAGGATGCTGGAGCGGTCGCTCTGCTCCAGCATCGTCCCGGCAGTTCTGCCGCGCTTGCGGGACGACATCGCGGCTACGGGAACCCTCGGTGGCCCCATTTCAGGCCCACGGCTGTTTCCCGACCCTCTAATGCCCGAAAAGTGAGACTTTTCGCGCCTGCCTAACGGATTGGCATGGTTTTGGAATTGGTATAAGTCACGGGTCCGTTTCGGACCTTTCCGGGCATTTTCTGACTTGCCGGGCCGGACGCCCCCAAATCATTGCGGATCATTTCAAGTGTCACATTCGAGCAAGACTCCACTCCTCGACGCTGCGCCGACGCCGGACCTGCTGCGCAAGCTCAAGCCCGAGCAACTGCGCCAGTTCGCCGACGAACTGCGGCTGGAGACCATCGACACCGTGTCGGTGACCGGCGGCCATTTCGGCGCGGGCCTCGGCGTGGTCGAACTGACCACCGCGCTCCACTATGTGTTCAACACCCCGGACGACCGCATCATCTGGGACGTCGGCCATCAGGCCTATCCGCACAAGATTCTCACCGGACGCCGCGACCGGATCCGCACGCTGCGCACCGGCGGCGGCCTCTCCGGTTTCACCAAACGCGCCGAGAGCGAATACGATCCGTTCGGCGCGGCCCATTCCTCGACCTCGATTTCCGCAGGCCTCGGCATGGCCGTGGCGCGCGACCTCACCGGCAAGAAGAACAACGTGATCGCCGTGATCGGCGACGGTTCGATGTCCGCCGGCATGGCCTATGAGGCCATGAACAATGCCGGTGCGATGCATTCGCGCCTGATCGTCATTCTCAACGACAACGATATGTCGATCGCCCCGCCGGTCGGCGCGATGTCGGCCTATCTCGCCCGCCTGCTGTCGAGCCAGACCTATGGCTCGGCCCGCGAGGCCCTGAAAAATCTGGCGCACAAGCTGCCGAAATTCTTCGAGGACCGCGCGCTGCGCGCCGAGGAATATGCGCGCGGCATGGTCACCGGCGGCACGCTGTTCGAGGAACTCGGCTTCTTCTATGTCGGCCCGATCGACGGCCACAACCTCGATCATCTCCTGCCCGTGCTGACCAATGTCCGCGACGCCGGCAACGGCCCTGTGCTGATCCATGTCGTGACGCAGAAGGGCAAGGGCTACGCGCCTGCCGAAGCGTCGGCGGACAAGTATCACGCGGTGGCGAAATTCGATGTCGCGACCGGCGCACAGACGAAAGCGAAATCCAACGCGCCGTCCTATACTGCCGTGTTCGGCCAGAGCCTGATCAAGGAAGCGCAGAAGGACGACAAGATCGTCGCCATCACCGCGGCGATGCCGGGCGGCACCGGCGTCGATCTGTTCGAGAAGGTGTTCCCGGAACGCACCTTCGATGTCGGCATTGCCGAACAACACGCGGTGACCTTCGCGGCAGGTCTTGCCACCGAGGGCTTCAAGCCGTTCTGCGCGATCTACTCGACCTTCCTGCAACGCGGCTACGATCAGGTCGTGCACGACGTGGCGATCCAGCGCCTGCCGGTGCGTTTCGCCATCGACCGCGCCGGCCTCGTCGGACAGGATGGCCCGACCCATGCCGGCTCGTTCGACAACGCCTATCTCGGCTGTCTCCCCGGCTTCGTCATCATGGCGGCGGCGGATGAAGCCGATCTCGTCCACATGGTCGCGACCCAGGTTGCGCTGGACGATGCGCCGAGCGCCCTGCGCTATCCGCGCGGCGAAGGCCGCGGCGTCGAAATGCCCGAGGTCGGCGTTGCCTTGCCGATCGGCAAGGGCCGCATCATGCGCGAAGGCTCCAAGGTCGCGCTGCTGTCGTTCGGCGCGCGGCTCGGCGAATGCCTCAAGGCTGCTGATGAACTCGAAACGCTCGGCCTTCCGGCGACCGTCGCCGATGCGCGCTTCATGAAGCCGCTCGATCTCGACATGATCCTGAAGCTCGCGCGTGAGCATGAAGTTCTTATCACCATCGAGGAAGGCTCTATCGGCGGGTTCGGCACCCATGTGCTGCAGACGCTGGCCGATCACGGCGTGCTGGATCGCGGCCTGCGGGTGCGCAACATGGTGCTGCCCGACACATTCATTGACCATGACTCGCCGGCGGCGATGTATGCGCAGGCCGGTCTCGACGCCAAGGGCATCGTCGCCAAGGTGTTCGAGGCGCTGGGCAAGGACATGAAGTCCGAAACGGTGAAGCTGGCCTAGCGACCTGCCGATCTTCACGACGGATACGCGCTGTCACGCCGCATGCGATGCACTCCCTCTCCCCTGTGGGGAGAGGGCTGGGGTGAGGGGCTCTAGATGTCTGAACAAGGTTATCGAGCCCCATCACCCGCCGCGCTGCGCGCGTCGACCTCTCCCCCACGGGGAGAGGTGAAAGGGTGTGGCACATGACCTCACGCAAACGCGCAGACGTCCTGCTGGTTGAGCGCGGCCTGTTCGACAGCCGCGCCCGCGCGCAGGCTGCCATCGAGGCGGGCGGCGTGACCGCCAACGGCAAGCAGGTCGCGAAAGCCTCGGAAACGCTGCCCGCTGACGCCGAGATCATCGCTGAACCGGCGCATCCCTGGGTCTCGCGCGGCGGCGTCAAGCTCGCCGGCGCGCTGGAGCAGTATCCCATCGACATCGAGGATCATGTCTGCGTCGATGTCGGCGCCTCGACCGGCGGCTTCACCGAAGTGTTGCTCGCCAATGGCGCGAGCCTTGTCTACGCCATCGACGTCGGGCGCGGCCAGTTGCATCCGAGCCTGCATGGCAACTCCAGAATTGTCTCGATGGAAGAGACCGACATTCGCTCGCTCGCCGGCAAGCGGCTGGAAATCCGCCCGGATGTTATCGTGATCGACGTCAGCTTCATCTCGCTGAAGCTGGTCCTGCCCGCGGTGCTGCCGATCGCCGCGGCGCCGACGCATCTGCTGGCGCTGATCAAACCGCAGTTCGAGGCGGACCGCAAGCACTCCAAGAAAGGCATTATCCGCGACGCCGCCGTTCACAAGGCCGTCTGCGACGACATTGTCGCCTTCGCGCAAGACCTCGGCTGCACCGAGATCAAGGTGTTTCCGTCCTCCATCGCAGGCGGCGACGGCAATACCGAATTCTTCCTCGGCGCGCGGCGCGGCTAGACCGAATGACCGAGCGTCTCACCATCGACCATGTTGGCCATTTCGGCGACGGCGTTGCGCTCAATGGCGGCGCGAGCATCTACGTGCCTTATGCGCTCGGCGGCGAAACCGTCGATGTGCTGCCCTCGCTCGGCCACCCCGAACGCCGCGCGCTGGCGCAGATCGTCACGCCGAGCCCCCAACGTATCGCGCCGTTCTGTTCGCATTTCGGCACCTGTGGCGGCTGCGCCATCCAGCACTGGCAGCCGAGTTCCTATCAGGCGTGGAAGCGCCAGCTTGTGATCGACACGCTGCGACATGCCAGAATCGACTGCGAGGTCGACGATCTCATCGACGCCCACGGCACCGGCCGCCGCCGCATGACGCTGCATGCGCGGCAAAGCCAGCAGGATGTTCTGCGCGTCGGCTTCGCCGCGGCCGGACGCCACGAGATCATTCCCATCGACCACTGCCCGATCCTCGATCCGGCCATGCACGGCGCCATTGAAGCCGCCAACGAGATCGCCGAACTGCTGCGCCCGGTGAGCAAGCCGCTCGATATCCAGATCACGGCGGCAGACAACGGTCTCGATATCGATGTGCGCGGCTCCGGCCCGCTCGGCACCGCCTTGCTGACGGCATTGTCGAAGCTCGCGGAGAAGCACAATCTTGCGCGGCTCACCCGCCATGGCGAACTGATCATCATGCGCAAGCCACCGGTGGTGCAGGCCGGCAAGGCGCAGGTCACGCTGCCGCCCGGCTCGTTCATGCAGCCGACGGCGCTGGGCGAGGAAACCCTCGCGGCGCTGGCTTTCGAGCGCTGCAAGGGCGCCAAGCATATCGCCGATCTGTTCTGCGGCTTCGGCCCCTTCGCGTTCCGCCTTGCTGAGAAATTCAAGGTGGCGGCGTTCGACAGCGACGCAGGCGCCATCGCAGCCTTGCAGAATGCGGTGAAGCAGACCCAGGGCTTGAAGCCGATCAAGGCCGAGATGCGCGACCTGTTTCGCCGCCCGCTGGTGCCGCAGGAATTGCGCGACTACGACTGCGTGGTGTTCGATCCGCCGCGTCAGGGCGCGCAGGCGCAGGCGCAGCAACTGGCCGCCAGCAAGATCGCGCTGGCCGTCGCGGTGTCGTGCAATCCGGCGACCTTCGCACGCGATGCGCGAATTCTGATCGACGCGGGATTCAGGATCGACCGCGTCACGCCGGTCGATCAGTTCCGCCACACCCCGCATGTGGAGCTGGTGGCGCGGTTCAGAAGGTAGCTCCGAAGTCCAGTCTCTCTGCGGGTCGTCCCCGCGCAGGCGGGGACCCATACTCCCTGTCGATCAGTTTTAAAGATGGCGGCTGGCATTATCCGTCAACGAGATGCCGGTGGTTATGGGTCCCCGCCTGCGCGGGGACGACATCGAACTTTTCGTACAAGCCCTGCTTCATACCGGTCAATAGAACTACCGTCCCCACCGCTCCTGCCAGATCTTCTCGCCGATGGTGCATGAAACACGCGGCTCGCGCCCCGCAGCGGGAACAATGCGCGGCTCGGGCACGCGGTACGCAACCTCCATCACCAGCTTGGTGCGGATCGCTTCCTTGAATTTCTCTTTTGCCTTGATCGGCACCACGAACGAACCCGGGCCGCCGATCACGCAATCCTCGTAATAGAAATCGAGGTTCTCGATATCCATCGTGGCGTAGTTGGTTTCCTTGGCCATGATCGGCAGGCCGTTGATGGTGATGCCTTTCGCCAGCGCGGCGTCGCGCGCCAGCGTCACGGGCTCGCCATTGTTGTTCGGCCCGTCGCCCGAAATATCAATGACCCGCCGCAACCCGTGATGCTCGTTGGCCTCGAACAGCGGCATCGCGAAATTGATCGCGCCCGAGATCGAGGTGCGCGAGGCGCGGCGCAGCGGCGCTTTCAGGATTTCCTCGGCCAGTGCCCCGGCGGATTCCGGGCCGTCGATCACCCGCCAAGGCACGATGATCTTCTGGTCGGTCGAAGCGGCCCACTCGAAATAGGTCACGGCCACCTTCCCGGTCGGGCCGGTCTTCAGCGCCTGCAGAAATTCCTTCGAGGTGACCGCGAGCGCATAGCCTTCCCGCTGCAGGGCCAGTTCGTCCAGATCCATGGAATAGGAGACGTCGACCGCCAGGATCAATTCGACATCGACCCTGGCCTCGGCCGCCACGGGGACAGAGGACGCGGCTGGCGCGGCAAGGCCGGGAACATCGCCGCCTGCGACCACACTCGTCACAAGCACCGCTCCGATCGAGACACACCAGCGCATGGCGGACCTCCCGTCGTTCACGACATCATGGTGACACGGCCCCTTCGGTCCGGGAAGCCGAAACCCGAAATCGCCTCTCCCCTATGCACAGCAACGCGGGTTCGTGCCCTTTTTCAGGCCGGATGCCCGATCCGGAGGCATTTACCAACATTTCACGGAGTTTATTTACGTTTGCAGAGCGGACGCCCCGCCATGAGAACGGGTCGCCGACTGGAAATTGCCACCACCGCCGCGCCTGTCAGGCGTCGAAATCATTTTCGACGGCCAGACCCCTGTGTCTGGTTTCGTCGCGCGTTTTCTTGAGCGGGGTCAGAAGGACCCCGAAAGGACTGATTAGATGCTCTCCCGCCTCTCCATCCGGACCAAACTCGTCGCCCTCGTCTCCCTTTTGCTGGTGGCCCTGACCGCCATGGGCCTGTTCGCCATCATCGAGATGCGTGCGATCAACGCCTCGGCCCAGGACATCAAGACAAGCTGGCTGCCCAGCGTGCGCCTGCTCGGCGAACTGCGCACCCAGTCGGCGCGCTACCGGGCGGTGCTGCGCGACTATCTGACCGAGCCGGACGAGACGTTCATGGCGGACATCCAGAAGAATCTCGACGCCCGCGCCAGGGACTACGACGCCGCGAACAAGGCTTACGAGCCACTGATTTCCTCGCCGGAGGAAGCCGCGCTGTACAAGGAGCTTTCGGCGACCTGGAAGACGTTCCGGGAAGCCGCGGATGAAGTCATCGCCCACGCCCGCAAGAAGGAAGTCGCGCAGGCGCGCGAGGTCAACGCCAAGCGCGCCACCATGGCTGGCCGCAGCATGGACGCGGTGCTGGCGAAACTCGTCACGATGAATGACAAGGGCGCTGCCGCCTCGGGCCAGAAGGCCGAAAACGACTACGAAATGGCGTTCCGGATCGTGCTCGGCGCCCTCATCGTGATGGCGCTGACGGGCCTTTGCGCCGCCGTGCTGATCGTCCGCGATGTCGCGCGCGGCATCGACTCGGTGCTGACCCCGATGCGCGCGCTGGCCACCGGCGACCTGACCACGCAGGTCCCCCATCAGGGCGAAAGCACCGAGATCGGCCAGATCGCGGATACCGTGCAGGTGTTCAAGGACGCCATGATCGCCAAGAAGGCCGCGGATGAAGCCGCCGCTGCGGAAGCCGCCGTGAAAATGCGCCGCGCCGAGGTGCTGGACGAGACCACCCGCAACTTCGAGGGCATGATTGGCGAACTGATCGGCTCGCTGTCCTCGGCCTCGACCGAAATGGAAGCCACCGCCGGCACGCTGACCAATGCCGCCGACACCACCCGGCAGTTATCCAGCGCGGCGGCGAATGCCTCGCAGGATGTTTCCGAAAGCATCCAGTCCACCGCCACCGCTACCGAGGAAATCACCTCCTCTGTCAAGGAAATCGGCCGTCAGGTGCTGGAATCCAGCCGGGTCGCCCAGGTCGCCGTGCAGCAGGCCGAGAAGACCGATGCCAGCATCGCCGAACTGTCGAAGGCCGCCAACCGCATCGGCGATGTGGTCAAGCTGATCACCGCCATCGCCGACCAGACCAACCTGCTCGCGCTCAATGCCACCATCGAGGCGGCGCGCGCAGGTGAGGCCGGCCGTGGCTTCGCCGTGGTCGCCTCCGAGGTCAAGGCCCTCGCCTCGCAGACCGCGAAGGCCACCGACGAGATCACCGCGCAGATTTCGGACATGCAGGTCGCCACCAGCGACTCGGTGCTGACCATCAAGGAGATCAGCAGCACCATCAACCTGATGTCGGAAATCTCGTCCACGATCGCGGCGGCGGTCGAGGAACAAGGCGCGGCGACTCAGGAAATCGCCCGCAATGTCCAGCAGGCCGCCGAACTCAGCATGCGGGTCGCCGAAAACATCACCGAAGCCGACCGCAGCAATGGCGAGACCGGCGCGGCGTCGGCGCAGGTGTTCACCGCGGCGCAATCGCTGTCCAAGGAAAGCAACCACCTGCAGATGGAAGTCCGCAACTTCCTCTCCACCATCCGCGCCGCCTGATCCGATTCGTCTGGCGAACCTTCTTCAAGCCGGCGATGCGAAAGCACCGCCGGCTTTTTCACGCGCAAGGCGAAGGCATCGCGGGCCGCCACCGCTTCACGAGCTGTCCTTTTTCAGCACAGCCCCATGCGGCCAGCGCAACACCGAAGTACCGCGCTTTTACGAACATTTCACTTCGTTCAACGAAGTTGAAGCGGTGCAACCGCACCGCCTGAAAGTGGTCCGGCCCTCACGGACCCCAACCATCGGCGCCCCGGAATCACCTCGCCCCCAGCCAGACCGGTCAGAAAGACCCAGGATTCAAAATGCTCTCCAGAATGTCCATCCGCACCAAGATCACCTTTGTTATTGCCCTGATGCTCGTCGCCATCGCGGCGCTGGGAGCCTTCTCGATCCGGCAGATGCAGGCGATCAACGCCAATGCCGTCGATCTGCAGACCAACTGGCTGCCCAGCGTCCGTGCGCTCGGCGAACTGCGTGCGGGCGTCCTGACCTATCGCAACGTGGTGCGCCAGCACTTGCTGGTGGAATCACTCGAAGAGAAGCAGGCGCAGGAAAAGCTGATCGACCGCATCGTGGAAGCCAACACCGCCGTCCGGGCGAAATACGAGCCGATGATCACGTCGGCGGAAGAGCGCACGATCTACAGGGAATGGGTCGAGTTATGGGACAGCTACAAGAAGGCGACGCAGGAAGTAATGGCCATCTCACGCCAGCATGCCGGCAGGTTCTCGCGCGAGGCCCAGGAGTTGAATTCCAAGCACGCCAACCCGATCGGCATCAAGGCTGACGAACTTCTGCAGAAGGACGTCGAGCTGAACAACAAGGGCGCCGAAGCCGCGGGCAAGGATGCCACCGGGAGCTATGCCCTCGCGTTCAAGCTGGTGATCGCGGCGATTGTCGCGGTGATCCTGATCGGCGTTGTCATCGGCTTCTATCTGGTTCGCGACGTGTCCACCGGCATCGCCTCGATCGTGACGCCGATGAAGGCGCTCGGCGAAGGCGACCTTACCGCCATCGTGCCGCATCAGGGCGAGAAGACCGAAATCGGCTCCATGGCCGACACGTTGCAGGTGTTCAAGGAAGCGCTGATCGCCAAGAAGGCCGCGGATGAAGCCGCCGCGGCCGACGCCGAAGCCAAGATCGCGCGCGGCCAGCGTGTCGATGCCATCACCCGCGATTTTGAAAAGCTGATCGGCGAACTGGTCGGCTCGCTGTCGTCGTCCTCCACCGAACTGGAAGCCGCCGCCAACACGCTGACATCCACCGCTGAAGTGACGGGCCGGACCTCGGGCGAAGCCGCCTCGGCCTCGCAGGATGTGACCAGCAATGTCCAGTCGGTCGCCGTCGCCACCGAGGAAATCACCTCATCCGTCGGCGAAATCAGCCGTCAGGTGCAGGAATCCAGCCGCATCGCCACCGACGCGGTGCGTCAGGCCCAGAAGACCGACACCAGCATCACCGAACTGTCGCAAGCCGCAGCCCGCATCGGCGATGTGGTCAAGCTGATCACCGCCGTGGCCGAGCAGACCAACCTGCTGGCGCTGAACGCTACCATCGAAGCCGCCCGTGCCGGCGATGCCGGACGCGGCTTCGCGGTGGTGGCTTCCGAGGTGAAGGCGCTGGCGGCGCAGACCGCCAAGGCCACCGATGAGATCAGCGCGCAGATCGCGGGCATGCAGACCGCAACCCAGGAATCCGTCTCCACGATCAAGGAAATCGGCAAGACCATCACGCTGATCTCGGAAATCTCCCAGACCATCGCGGCCGCTGTCGAGGAACAGGGTGCGGCGACGCAGGAAATCTCCCGCAACGTGCAGCAGGCAGCGGCCCTGAGCGGCGAAGTCGCCAACAGCATCGCCAATGTCAGCCGTGGTGCGGGCGAGACCGGCGCGGCCTCCGGTCAGGTGCTTTCGGCGGCGCAGATGCTCTCCACCGACAGCAACCGCCTGAAGATCGAGGTCGAGAAATTTCTCACCAACGTACGCGCCGCCTGAAGCCGCGCTTCAATCGCACAACCAAACGGCGGCCTCAGGCCGCCGTTTTTTTTCGCTAAGAAGCGCCTTCAGGAAAATCTGAGCCAGCCGGGATCACTGCTCTATCCCGCGCTGGCCGAAGGCGTCTCGTCCGCCAGACCATAAACCCGTTCGGCGGCGGCAAATCCCGCCACCGAGAACAGCCCGAGGTCGGTCCATCCGGCGTCGGCCTGACTGGCGAAGGCCGTGGAGGCCAGTACGGTGCGGTTCAGCCGCGCGGCGATTTTCTCGATGCGCGCAGCCAGATTCACAGCCGGACCGATGCAGGTGAAATCGAGCCGGTCGCCGCCGCCGATATTGCCGTACAGGACTTTGCCGATATGAAGCGCCAGCCCGAACCTGAAGTTCGCAAGCATCTCGTCCTGATGGGAATAGGTCATCGCCGCGACGCTCTTGCGGCATTCGCGCGCCGCATCCAGCACGCGGCGGCAGACGGTTTCGCTGTCGCCCTCTTTGCCGGAGATCGGAAATACCGCAAGCAGGCCGTCGCCCATGAACTTGAGAACTTCACCGCCGTGATTGAGGATCGCGGGTACCTGACAGTCGAAATAGGTGTTGAGCATCTCCACCACGGCTTCCGGCGGCAGCCGGTCCGACAGCGGCGTAAACCCGCGCAGGTCGGAAAGCCAGATCGCGGCGTGCATGGATTCGGTGTGGCCGCGGCGGATTTGCCCTGCGAGAATCCGCGCACCGGCACGCCCGCCGACATAGTTATTCAGCAAACCCGCTGCGGTCCGCCGTAGCAGCCAGACCTCGATCATGCGCGTCAACGCCGGCATTAGCCCGCGAAGATCGGCAAGTTGAGCCTCGGTGAACCCCACAGGATGTTGCGTGATCCAGCTCACCGCATGAATGGTGCCATCGGACATCAGCAGCGGAAGCGCGATATAGTCGGTCGCGCCTCCGTCCTTCATCTCGGCGAAGAACGGCACATTGCCCGCGCCCGCATCCAGAAGCCGTTTGCGGACCTCCTGTCCCTGTTCAAACACAATGGCCAGCGGACTGGAGAGAAAGTAGTCTTCGTCCTGATCGCCATGGGGCATCGCGCCCATGGTGACGCCGGCATCCCTGCGCCAGATGAAGTTGCGGCCGAGCATGTTGGGATGCAGCGTGCGGACGAACACGCCGACGCGCGAGAGCGGCAGGCCGCAATCGACCAGCCTTTCGCAGGTCTGGGTCACGAACTGGTCGACCCGCGCCGCCGACCGCGCTCCGCCGGTCAGCCAGTCGATGACGCCCTGAAGACTGTTGCCTTGCATGGAATCTGTTTTGCGACGGCGGGCCCTCGCGGGTCAAGACCAGCATCTTTGTGGCCGTAGCAGGTGTAGCAAACCTGCTCCCTCTCCCCGTTTACGGGGAGAGGGTTGGGGTGAGGGGCAATTTCGCTCACTGATAGCCCCTCACCCGGATCGTTTCACGATCCGACCTCTCCCCGCAGGCGGGGAGAGGTGAAATTCCATTTCAGTTCCCGACCTGTCCGCGATGGCGCAGCAGATGATCGGCAATCACGCAGGCCATCATGGCTTCTCCCACCGGCACCGCGCGAATGCCGACGCAGGGATCGTGGCGGCCCTTGGTCAGGATGTCGGTGTCAGCACCTGACTTGTCGATGGTGCGGCGTGGCGTCAGGATCGATGACGTCGGCTTCACTGCGAAGCGCGCCACGACCGGCTGTCCGGTAGAAATGCCGCCGAGAATGCCGCCGGCATGGTTGGACAGAAACACCGGGCCGTTGTTGCCCATGCGCATCTCGTCGGCGTTGTCTTCGCCGTGCAGTTCGGCAGCGCCGAAGCCTGCGCCGATCTCGACGCCCTTCACCGCATTGATACTCATCATCGCCATGGCGAGGTCGCTGTCGAGCTTGCCGTAGATCGGCGCGCCGAGGCCCGCAGGCACGCCTTCGGCCACGACCTCGATCACAGCGCCGATGGACGATCCCCTCTTGCGGATGTCGTCGAGATATTCGGCGAAGAACGCGGCCTTGGCCTTGTCCGGGCAGAAGAACGGATTGCGCCCGACCTCGTCCCAGTCCCAGTTGGCACGGTCGACCTTGTGCGGGCCCATCTGCACCAGCGCGCCGCGCACCTTCACATCGGGAATGATCTTGCGCGCGACGGCACCGGCCGCGACCCGCGCCGCGGTCTCGCGTGCCGACGAGCGCCCGCCGCCGCGATAATCGCGCAGGCCGTATTTCGCCTCATAGGTGAAGTCGGCATGGCCCGGACGAAACTTGTCCTTGATCTCCGAATAGTCCTTCGAGCGCTGGTCGGTATTCTCGATCATCAGCGCGATCGGCGTGCCGGTGGTAACCTGGCCCTTGTCAGTGTCCATCACGCCGGAGAGGATTTTCACCTGATCGGCTTCCTGCCGCTGGGTGGTGTATTTGCTCTGGCCCGGGCGGCGGCGGTCGAGATCCAATTGAATCTCTTCCACCGTGAGCGGAATCTGCGGCGGGCATCCATCGACCACGCAGCCCAGCGCGGGCCCATGGCTTTCGCCAAAGGTCGTGACGCGAAACATGTGGCCGAAGGTGTTGAAGGACATCAGAAATTACCCGCCGGGCAAAACAGCCCCTATTCGCGAAAATTGACGTGAAGTCGTAACGCGCGGGCCCCTTAGGGTCAAATCTGAGGTACTTAAAGTGCCGCGTTAACGAAGCATTAACTATGTTTCGTCACCTGCCCGCCGGCGAAAACATAGACCACGCCCTGCTCCACCGTCAGGTCCGCGGCCCCGACCGGGGTCTCGACATCCAGCGCCACCAGCAGCGCGCGCATCGAGCCGCCATGGGACACCGCCACCGTGTCCTGGATCAGCGAGTCGTACCACTCGCGCATGCGGATGGTGACCGAGGCATAGCTCTCGCCGCCGGGCGGCGGCACGCCCCATTTGTCAACCTGGCGCTGCGCGAAAACCTCCGGATGCGACTGTTCCATCTGCGGCAAGGTCGAGCCTTCCCAGTGGCCGTAGCCGATCTCGCGCAAACGGTCATCGAGTTCATAGCCGTGCGGCGGCTCACCGAGCACTCCGCGCACAAGCTCCATGGTGTTGCGCGCGCGGCCGAGCGGCGACGACACGAACGGCACTTTGGCCGGATCGAGTTCGTCGCGCGCCAGAATGTCGGTCAGCAGTTCGCCGGAGCGGATCGCCTGTTCCTTGCCGGTCTCGTTGAGCGGAATGTCCTGTGAGCCCTGAAAGCGGCCCGCGGCGTTCCACTCGGTCTGGCCATGACGGATGAAGTAAACGGTGGGCGATGGCATTGAAGTTTCTTGCTTGACAGATTTTCAATTCGTCACGGCCGGCTTGTCCCGGCCATCCACGTCTAAACTCCCGATCTTCGAGAAGGCGTGGATACCCGGGACAAGCCCGGGCATGACGGCGGCTCAAGAAGCGAAATTCTGCTTCAAAAAATCTATTCCTACTCGCCGAACGCAATGTCCGGTGCGTGTGAGGACGCCCCTCTTGGCATAGGCATCTTTGCCATTCAACCCTTCACCTGAACCGGCAAAACCACCGGAATAGCTGCCTGTTCGCGGTGTTTTTCATTTAGAACGGAAAATGCGGCCGGGCCGGACGAAGCTGAATGAGCAACGATTTTCGCCATAACGTCGAGACCATGATTCCGGCCCTGCGGCGCTATGCGCGCGCGCTGGCGCGGGACACGGATATCGCCGACGATCTGGTGCAGGATACGCTGGTGCGGGCGCTGCGCTCGGAGAAACTGTTTCTTGGCGGCGACCTGCGCGCCTGGCTTTATACGATCCTGACCAATCTCAACCGCAACCGGCGCCGCTCGCTGGCGCGGCAGCCGACGCTGATGGAACTGCACGACACCACCGCCGAGGCCTCCGGCACCGAAGCCGAGGGCCGCGACATTTCCCGCGCCCTTGCCACGCTCGCGGAAGACCAGCGCGCGGTGCTGCTGCTGGTGGTGCTGGAAGGCCTCAGCTACCGCGATGTCGCCGACATTCAGGGCGTGCCGATCGGCACCGTGATGTCGCGCCTCGCCCGGGCGCGGGCGCATGTGCGCGCCGTGATCGAGGGCGAGCGGCCGGCGCTGCGGCGTGTGAAGTGAATGACGACGGGGATGACGATGGACTTGATGCGCGATGAATGGGGCAACCCGCTTTCTTCTCCCTCTCCCGCGTGGAGAGGGTGGCGCGCTGAACGCCATGCGGTTGGCGCGCGGGGTGGAGGCCAACTCTGTACCTTGCGTAGCCTCCACCCCACTTGCACGCAGGCATGATCGCCGACGCACGATTTTGAAGACGAGAGACAAAGACCGATGACCGACGACCACAACATTCCCGTCACCGAGGACGAGCTTCACGCCTACGTGGATAACGAGCTTCCGGCGGAGCGGCGCGCGGCGGTCGAGGCCTGGATCGCGACGCATCCCGATGAGGCGGCGCGCGTCGCCTCATGGCGCGCGATGAGCGAGGCGCTGCATGCGAAGTATGACTCCGTCGCGGACGAACCCGTTCCGGCGCGTCTCTCGGTCGACAGCCTGTCGCGCCCGCCGCGCCGCTGGATGCTGGGCGCCATCGCCGCGTCGCTGGTGATGTTCGCCGTCGGCGGCGGCGCTGGCTGGATGGCGCGCGGCGCCAGCGCCACGCCGTCGGTGTTCGCGAATCTGACCGGCGATGCGCTGGAAGCGCACAAGCTCTATGTGGTCGAGGTGCGTCATCCGGTCGAGGTGGCAGGCAACGAGCGCGCGCATCTGCAGCAATGGCTGACCAAGCGCTGCGGCTGGGAAGTCCGCGCACCGGAGCTTGACGCCACCGGTCTCAAACTCGTCGGCGGCCGCCTGCTTCCCGGCCCCGCCGGACCGGCATCGTTCCTGATGTACGAGACCGCGACCGGCGAACGCTTCACGGTTTATGCCTCGCGCGCGGACACCGAAGCGACGCAGATGCGCTACGCCAGCAGCGGCAACAGCGGCGCGCTGTTCTGGGCGGATCGCGGCGTCGGTTTTGTGGTGAGCGGCACCACTGACCGGACACGCCTCGAGCAGGTCGCGCGGATGGTCTACGACCAGACCGAGAAGGTGGGGCTGTAAGCTCCACCTATTCCTTCGTCGCCAGCACCTTGTCGATGCGGCGGCCGTCGAGATCCACCACCTCGAAGCGCCAGCCATCCGCGCTGACGCTTTGCCCCTCCGACGGAATCGCGCCGAACCTGTCCAGCAGATAGCCCGCGCAGGTCTGATAGGCCCTCGACGGCGGCAGCGGAATGTCGAGCAGCCGCGCGAATTCCAGCGCCGGCATCCAGCCCGCAACAAGATACGAGCCGTCGTCGCGCTTGACGAAGGCAGGTTCCGCCGGCCCTTCCTCGGTGTGAAAACTGCCGACGATGGATTCAAGAATATCCGCCGTGGTCACCACGCCCTGAAACGTACCGTACTCATCATGCACCAGCCCCATATGCACCGGTGAATCGCGCAGGATGGCGACGACATCGCGCGCATCGAGCGTTTCGGGAATCACCGGCGCCTCCCGGATCAGCTTGCGGATGTCTGGTGTCTGGCCTGCGAGATAGGCGTCCAGCATGTCCTTGGACTGCAGGATGCCGAGCGTCTCCTCGCCGTCGAACACCGGCAGGCGCGAATGCGTGCTGGCCCTGAACGCCAGACGGATCGCTTCGTCCGGCTCCGAGAGATTGATCATGGTGACCTCGTGGCGCGGCGTCATCACCGCGCCGACGGGCAGATCGCCCAGCCGCATCACGCCCGCGATCATCTCCTTTTCGCCGGGCTCCAGCACGCCGGCATTCTCGGCCTCGACCACGAGCGTGTGGATTTCCTCCTCGCTCACCTTCTCCTCAGTCTCGCCGCGCTGGCCGAGCACCCACAACAGCGCCTTGCCGGAGCGATCGAGAATCCAGACCAGCGGCAACGATACTTTCGAGAGCATCACCATCGCGGGCGCGACCTTTACCGCCACCGCCTCGGGATCGCGCAGAGCGATCTGCTTCGGCACCAGTTCGCCGACAATCAGCGAGGCATAGGTAATGAGCGTCACCACCGCGCCGACGCCGAGCGCATCGGCGGCGCCCTGCGACAACCCCACACTCACAAGCCATACCGACAGCCGCGCGCCGAGCGTCGCGCCGGAGAACGCGCCGGACAGCACGCCGACCAGCGTGATGCCGATCTGCACGGTGGAGAGAAATTTTCCGGGGTCCGACGCCAGCGCGAGGGCGCGGCGCGAGCCACGCACGCCCTTTTCAACAAGAGCGGTCAGCCGCGCGGGACGGGACGAGACAACGGCGAGTTCTGACATCGCCAGAAGACCGTTGATGACGATAAGAACGGCGACAATTCCAAGTTCGAGTAACAAGCGGTTCCTTTGCGATAGACTTCAATCACCGTCGATAGCATGTCGCAGGTTCGCGCGCAGCATCTGCATTGCCGCAGGATCATGCGGATCAGCGCCCTGCCTTACGTCAGGTCCGCTGCAACGCCAGTGTGACACCGCCGAGTGTGAAGGCCATCGCCAGAATCTCGCGCAGGCCGAGCGGCTCCCCGACCATCAGCGCCGCCGAGACGACACCGACGATCGGAACCAGCAGCATGCCGGTGGAGGCCGTCGCCGGCGGCAGGCGGCGCAGGGTCTCGAACCATGTCAGGTAGCAGACGCCCATCGGAATGATGGTCATGTACGCCATCAGCGCCCAGCCCCGGACCGACACGTCGGGAAAATCGGGCTTCTCGAACAGCAGCCCGGCCACCAGCATCGCGAGACAGCCGAGCCCGACCTGCCACGCCACCAGCGCGACCGGCGGCACGGGGATCGGCGTGCGGTTGAGAATGTTGCCGAGCGCGAACAGGATCGCAGCGGACAGCGCCAGCGCAGCGCCCGCCAGCTTTTCCGGCGTGAAGGAAAAGCCGTCACCGCCGAACAGGATCACGATTCCGACGATGCCGAGACACAGCGCGAGACCATCGCGGAATGTCGGCCGCATGCCGAGCAGCGGCCATGCGAACAGCGTGGCCCAGATCGGCATGGTGTAGGCGAGCAGCGCGCCTTCGCCGACGGTGACCCATTTCATCGCGACGGTGCCGAAGCCCATCCACGCCACGACATTGGTGAACGTCGCGAAAAGGAGGCGCGGAATCGCCTCACGCGGCACGGTCAATCGTTCGCGCCGCGATAGCGCGACAAGCGCCAGAATGAGTGAGGCGGTGACGCCCGCGAGGCCGCGCGCCGACAGCGGCGGTAGTTCGCGCAGCAGCAGCTTCATGAAAGGCCAGTTCAGGCCCCAACCGAATGCGGTGATGCCGAGACAGGCGATCCCGATCCATCGCGTGTTAGCCATGGATCATGCCGATGCTGACGTTGAGGATGAACATGCACCGACGTTACAGATTCAACGACGAAGGGCAACCGCTGACGCCGCGATACCAATTCACCCACCATACGGATTTCTCCTCGCGTCATTCCGGGATGCGCCGCAGGCGCAGGCCCGGAATCCATCTTCTCTCGAATCCTGAAAGTGATTGTGGATTCCGGGTTCGCGCGATAACGCGCGCCCCGGAATGACGGCGTCGGGCAATCGGCTCCTGACGATCGTTCTTGACATTCTTCAATTTAGGAATATAGTCCGCATCATCCTGTTCACG
>QFCS01000213.1_pt1 | contig 38764 bp, 38 predicted proteins | sample 3576561 | NCBI WGS metagenome assembly QFCS01 | reverse complement strand
CATCGTCGGCATCGGCCCGCTGGGCGGCGGCTGGGGCGCCAAGAGCACGGAAGACGGCGTGTCCGTCACCGTCTGCATCAACGACGGCGACACCCACAACAGCCCGACCGAACAGCTCGAAGCCAAGTACCCGGTGCTGGTCGAGAAGTACGAGATCCGCCAGGACAGCGCGGGCGCCGGCAAGTACCGCGGCGGCCTGGGGGCCGAGATGGTGGTGCAGGCGCTCTCGCCCTTCACCGTCACCACCCGCATCGACCGCGTGCACTGCAAGCCCTGGGGCCTGGAAGGCGGCGGCGACGCCATGGGCAACGGCCTGGCCGTGCGCCACAAGGGCGAGTGGAAGAGCGACCACCTCAACGCCAAGATCTTCAACGTGCGCCTGGAGCGCGGCGACGCCTACAAGATGCTCTCGGGCGGCGGCGGTGGCTTCGGCAGCCCGCTGGAGCGCGAGGCCGAGAAGGTGGCCGAGGACGTGCGCGAAGGCTATGTGAGCGCCGAGGTGGCGCGCGAGGTCTACCGCGTGGCGCTCGACGGGCAACAGCAGCTCGACGCCGCCGCCACGGCCCGGCTGCGCGCCGCCGCCGCGCAGGCCTGAGATGGACGCCGCCACCGTGGCCGCCGCCGACCCCCGCGCCGCCCGCCTGCTGGGCCTGTGGAGCCGCCTGAGCGCCCAGCACGTGACGCTGGGCTCGGGTTGCGGCTGCGGCGTGGGCGGGGTCAGCGTCTCGCTGCAGGACTTCGAGCTCGACATCGCCGACTACCTCTGGGCCGAGAGCGAGCGCCTGGGCGTGCCCAGCGTGGAGGCCTTCCTGCTGCAGCCCGGGCCGATCGCCGAACAGCGCCAGCCGGTGATGCAGCTGCTCACCCGCCTGGAAGCGGGCGAGGCCGACGAAGCCGATGCCGACTGGCTGCTCACGCGGCTGGCGCGCACGCTCGAATCGTTTGCCAAGCTGCATGGCCCCATGGGCGAGATGTCATGACGAAGGCTGTGCCTGTCACCGTGCTCACCGGCTTCCTCGGCAGCGGCAAGACCACGCTGCTCAACCGCCTGCTGCGCGAGCCCGGCATGCAGGGCACGGCCGTGGTCATCAACGAGTTCGGCTCGGTCGGGCTCGACCACGACCTGGTCGACCACACCGAAGAGAACATGGTGCTGCTGGCCAACGGCTGCATCTGCTGCACCATCCGGGGCGACCTGGTGGAGGCCTTCGAGCGCCTGGCCGCCACGCCGGCCGCGCAGCGCGGCGGGCTGCGCCATGTGGTGCTGGAGACCACCGGCCTGGCCGACCCCGCGCCCATCCTGCACACGCTCATGGGCGACCCGCGCCTGCAGGGTGCGTGGCGCCTGGCGGGCGTGGCCTGCACCGTGGACGCCTGCCACGCCATGGCCACGCTGGACCAGCACCCCGAGGCCGTGAAACAGGCCGCGGTGGCCGACCGCCTGCTGCTCACCAAGACCGACCTGCAGGCCGCGCCCGAGGCGCTGATGCAGCGCCTGCGGGACATCAACCCGCTGGCCGAGATCCGCACCGATGCCGGCGGCGCCCTGAACGCCCTGCAGGCCTTGCTCGCGCGCCCGGCCGCCGCCTTCACCGCCGTGCCCGACACCGGCCGATCGAGCTTCTTTCCCGCGTCCGGCGGGCAGGGTGTCAGCCGGCACGACGACCGCATCCGCTCGCACGTCATCGTGCGCGATCGGCCGCTTTCGCGCGAAGGCTTCTTCGCCTGGCTGGACATGATCGCGAAGATGCGCGGCGACGACCTGCTGCGCGTCAAGGGCATCGTGCACCTGGACGACGACCCGGAGCACCCGCTCGTCATCCACGGCGTGCAGCACCTGTTCCACCCGCCCGAGACGCTGCCGCGCTGGCCCAGCGACGACCGGCGCACGCGCATCGTCTTCATCACGCGCGGCATCGATGCCGAAGACATCGACGCCACGCTGAGCGTTTTCGAACGGCGCCGCGCGCGCCGCACCCCCGCCCCTCAACCCGATTGACCACCAACCCGAAGGAGACAGACATGAAGTGGATGAAGCATTGGATGACCGGCCTCGCCCTCGCCGCCGTGGGCGTGGCACCCGCCCTGGCCCAGGGGAAATTCCCCGACAACATGATCAAGCTCATCGTGCCCTTCGCGGCCGGTGGCGGCGTGGACGGCGCGGCGCGCCTGCTCGCCAAACAGCTGCAGACCGACCTGGGCGTGACCGTGGTGGTGGACAACCGCGCCGGCGGCAGCGGCACCATCGGTGGCAAGGCGGTGCAGACCGCGCACCCCGATGGCTACACCCTGCTGTTCTCGGCCGCCACGCATGTGCTCGCCAGCCACGTGCTGGCCACGCCGCCCTACGACCCGGTGACCGACTTCACCCCCGTGGCCCGCACCGGCGAGGCGCCGCTGCTCATCGTGATCCCGCCCACCGCGCCGCAGAAGAACCTGCGCGAGGTGATCGACGCGGCCGGCAAATCCGGCAACCACTGGAACGCCGCCATCCCCGCGCTCGGCGCGCCCAGCCACCTCGCCACGCTGCTGCTGGCCAAGCAGGGCAAGGTCAACTTCACCATGACGCCCTACCGCGGCACGGCGCCCGCCGCCACCGACGTGGCCGGCGGCCACGTGCAGGTGCTGGTGGATTCCATCATCTCGCTGCAGCCCATGGCCAAGGGCGGCCGCGTCAAACCCATCGCCCAGACCGGCGCCAAGCGCAGCAGCATCGCCCCTGATGTGCCCACGGCCGCCGAGAGCGGCTACCCCGGCCTGGTGTACGTGTCCTGGTACGGCGTGTGGGCACCCAAGGGCACGCCGGACGACCGCGTGCAGTTCCTCAACAAGGCCATCAACAAAGCCACGGAAGAACTGGCCAAGGCCGGCTCGCTCGCCTCGCTGGGCGTGGAGCCGGTGGTGGAATCGGTGGACACCTTCCGCAAGTACATCGCCAGCGATGTGGCGCAGAGCGCTGGCCTGTTGAAGGAGGCCGGGTTCAAGCCGGAGTGAGCACCCGTCAACAGCCCACGGCCTGCCCGTCGCGCCGGGGGTCGCTGGCGGCCACGTAGCCCGCCCCTTCGCCGTCCAGGCGCCAGATGAACTGCCCGGCGCCGAAGTCTTGGTAGGCGTCGTCGATGGTCTTCACGCGGTGGCCGCGCCGCTCCAGCTCGGCGACGGTCTGGCGGTTCATCGCGCTTTCGACGTTGATGTCCAGGCCCTGGTCGAAGCGCCAGCGCGGCGCGTCGCAGGCGGCCTGCGGGCTCTGGCCGTAGTCCAGCATGCGCGCCAGCGTCTGCATGTGGCCCTGCGGCTGCATGTTGCCGCCCATCACGCCGAAGCTCATCACCGGCTGGCCGCTATGGGTGAGGAAGGCCGGGATGATGGTGTGGAACGGCCGCTTGCCCGGCCGCACGGCGTTGGGGCTGCTGGAGTCCAGGCTGAAACCATGGCCCCGGTTCTGCAGGCTGACGCCGAAGCCCGGTTCCACGCAGCCCGAGCCGAAGCCCATGTAGTTGCTCTGGATGAAGCTCACCATCATGCCGTTCTCGTCGGCCGCCGTGAGGTACACCGTGCCGCCGCGCACCAGGTTGCCGGCGCCGAAGGTCTGGGCGCGGCCCATGTCGATCAGCCGCGCGCGGGACGCGAGGTAGCCGTTGTCCAGCATCTGCTCGGGCGTGACCTGCAGGTGGCGGCTGTCCGCGACGTGTCGGTACACGTCGGCGAAGGCCAGCTTCATGGCCTCGATCTGCAGGTGCTGCGAGTCGGCCGAATCCACCGGCAACGACGCCAGGTCGAACTGCGCCAGGATGCCCAGCGCCATGAGCGCGGCGATGCCCTGGCCGTTGGGCGGTATCTCGTGCAGCGTGTAGCCCCGGTAGTCGCGCGAGATCGGGGTGACCCATTCGGGCTGGAAGCTGGCCAGGTCCTGTTCGCTCAGCACGCCGCCGGCGTCCCTCACGAAACGCACGAGGGCCGCCGCCACCTCGCCGCGGTAGAAGGCTTCGCCCCGGGTCTCGGCGATGGCGCGCAGGGCGCGGGCCGCCGCGGGAAAGCGGAAGCGCTCGCCGATGTCCGGCGCGCGGCCGAAGGGCAGGAAGCTTTGCGCGAAGCCGGGCTGCGCCGCCAGCTCGGGCGCGCCGGCCTTCCATTTCTGGTGCACCACGGGGGACACGCCGTAGCCGCCCTCGGCCGCCTCGATGGCGGGCTCCATCAGGTCGGCGAACGGCAGCTTGCCGAAGCGCGCATGCAGCGTGGTCCACGCGGCCACGGCGCCGGGCACGGTCACCGCGTCGACGCCGCGCTTGGGCGGCGTCTTCGGGTCTTCACCGTACTTGCGGCGGAAATAGTCCGTCGACCAGCCGGCCGGCGCCGGCCCCGAGGCATTGAGGCCATGCAGCCCCTGGCCGTCCCACAGGATGCAGAAAGCATCGCTGCCCAGCCCGTTGCTCACGGGCTCCGTGATGGTCAGCGCGGCGGCGGCGGCGATGGCCGCGTCCACCGCGTTGCCGCCCTTGAGCAGCATGCGAAGACCGGCCTGCGCCCCCAGCGGGGTGGAGGTCGACACCACGTTCCTGAAAAAGCCCGGCAGACGGACGCTCGCATAGGGGTTCTGAAAATCGAAAGGCAGGTTCATGTCAGTCCCGATTCGGGGCCGGCGACCACTTGCCCGGCCTTGATGACCAGGCGGTGGTGGCGCCGATCCGCCACTTGTTCGATCTGGGTGAAGGGATCGCCGCGCACGATCAGCATGTCGGCGATGTGGCCGGCCACCAGCGCGCCCCGGTCGGGCAGGTTCAACAGGTCGGCCGCCAGCGAGGTAGCGCCGACCAGCGCGGCCAGCGGCGACATGCCGCAGGCCACCATGTGGCGCAGCTCCTGCGCGTTGTTGCCGTGCGGGTTGCACAGCGTGCCGGTGTCGGCCCCCATCACGATGCGGCCGCCGGCGCGGTAATACAGGCCCACCGATTCGCGGTGCCGTGCGGCCACGCGCTGCGCCTTGGCCAGCGACGCGGCGGACACGGCCTGCGGGTTCAGCAGCACCTGCTCCACCGCGGCCAGCGTGGGCACCAGGAAGATCTGCCGCTCCAGCATCAGGCGCACGGTCTCGTCGGTCATGAACATGCCGTGCTCCACCGAGGTCACGCCCGCGCGCGCGGCGTTCAGGATGCCCTGGGTGCCGATCGCATGGGCGGCGGTGGGCTTGCGAAACCGGCGGGCCTCGGCCACGCCCGCGGCCAGCTCTTCCTCGGTGTACTGCGCGTCCTCGATGTCGGTGCCGGCGTGCAGCACGGCGCCGGTGGCCATCAGCTTGATGCAGTCGCAGCCCGCCAGCAGCTGCTCGCGCACCGCCTTGACGACCTCCTGCGGGCCGTCGGCCACGCGCGCGATCTTCCACTTGGTGCCGCCCGTCATGCAGATCACCTTGCCCGACACCCGGATGTACGGCCCGAGGAAACGGCCCGCGTTGCAGGCGTCGCGCACGGCGAACTCCACGTGGTCGACGCCGCCGCAGTCCCGCAGGGCCGTGATGCCGCCGCGCAGGGAGGCCTGCGCGTTCTCCAGCGCCTGCAGCGTCAGCGCCGCGTGGTCGTTGCCCTGCCCGGTGACGCTCTTGCCATCGCCCGACATGGTGAGGTGCACATGGCAGTCGATCAGCCCGGGCAGCAGGGTGTCGCCGCCGAGGTCGAAGCGCGGCCCCTGGTAACCGGTGAAGCGGTCGGCCGGCCCCACCGCGTGGATGCGGCCGGCTTCCACCAGCACCGCGTGGCCCGTGGGCAGGACATCGCGCCCGTCGAAGACGGTTCCGTTTTCATACAGCATGCGTCAGTCGGCCTTGATGTTGGCGGCCTTGACCACCTTGGCCCATTTGGCGTACTCGCTCATGACGTAGGCCTGGGCTTCCTGCGGCGTGCCGCGCATCACTTCCACGCCCAGACTCTGCCACTTCTCCTGGGCCTCCGGCGTGTTGACGGCGTCGTCGATGAGCTTGTTGAGCTTGAGCACGACATCGGGCGGCGTGGCGGCGGGCGCCATGATGGCGTACCAGGCCTCGAAGTCAAAGCCCGGCACGCCCGCCTCGGCGATGGTCGGCAGATCCCAGCCCTTGCTGCGCTGGGCGCCGGTTACCCCCAGGCCGATGAGCTGGCCCGATGCGATGGACGGCTTGATCACCAGCGGGCTCACGAAAGCCACCGGCACGCGCCCGGCCAGCAGGTCGGGCATGAAGGCGCCCGTGCCCTTGTACGGGATGTGCTGCATGTTGACGCCGGCGGCCAGCTTGAACAGCTCGGCCGCCAGGTGCGGCGAGGTGCCCGGACCGCCCGAGGCGTAGTCCACGCCGGTCGGCTTGCTCTTGAGGTAGGCGATGAGCTCCTTGACGTTCTTCACGCCCAGGGACGGGTGCGCCACCAGCACCAGCGGGCCTTTGGCCACGATGGAGACGGCGGTGTAGTCGCCGACCTTGTAGGACGACGCGGCGCCGAAGATCGACGGGTTGACCGCGTAGGTCATGCCGTGCAGCACCAGGTTGTGGCCGTCGTGCGGCTGCCGCAGCACCGAAGCGGTGGCCAGGTTGCCCCCGGCGCCCGGGATGTTTTCGATCACCACCTGCTGCCCGAGGCCGGCGCCCAGCTTGGGGGCCAGCGTGCGCGCGAAGGTGTCGTTCGGACCACCCGGCGCCACCGGGACCACGAGGCGCACCTGGCGCACCGGGAAGTCCGTGGCCGCCGCGCTGGACACCAACCCGGCAAGGACCGCACCGAGGGTCGCCTGGACCCATGTCTTGACCATCTGATTCATGAAAGTACTCCATTTGCCCGCAGAGAACCCGCGCGCCCGGGGGCAAACCAGGGCGCAGCACATCGCGCTTTTTCTTGTCTTCCTCTACCGACCGCCGAGACGTTTCCAGGGTGGAGCGACTTGAGCCTGAAGCACAAGTCAGGCCTGCCCGTGGTCCACCTTCCAGGCATGGCCGCTGGCGTCCACATGCACCGTGTCGAAGTGCAGCGGCACGATCACCTGCGAGTCGGGCGAGGTGGTGTTCACCTCCTGCACAAAGGTCTCCGCCTGGGCCAGCGCCTCGGCCTGCGAGGCGCCATACGGCGCGGTCTGCACATCCCAATGGGTGGCGATCACGAGCTTGGGCAGGCCCAGTCGGCGCAGCAGGCGGTCGGTGTAGTCGCGCACGTGCAGCCGGGGGCGCGCGGCGGGCACCAGCGCGATCGTGGCGTCGATGTCCAGCAGATCGCGCTCGATGTAGTTCATGGAGCCGAACACGACGATGCGGTGCCCACCCCAACGGATGTAATAACCCATCGTGCCGCCTTCGCAGTAGTCGATCATGCGCAGCGGCCGCTCCACATCGCGCGGCACCTCGCCCCATTCGAAGTAGCGCTTGGCCGCCAGCGGCGAGTGCAGGCTGTTCACCACCCGGATGGCGATGTCGTCGAACTGGTAGTCCTCGCCGCCCTTCACCGTGATGAGCTGCTGCTCGTCCACGCCGTTGGCGCGCGCGATGTTGGTGGTGCTGTACGTCCCGATCACCAGCGCGCCGGTCTTGCGCGCGATGTGCGGCATGTCCATGCAATGGTTGAAATGCGAGTGCGAGATGACGATGTAGTCGGCGCTGTCAATGTGCCGGTCGACCAGCCCGGTGTCGGACGACAACACGTCCTGCGGACGAAAGATCGGCCGCGTGTCGCCGGGGGAGATCGGGGCGTCGGGGTCGCCGAAGGTCTTGCCCGCGTAACGCACGCGGGAGAAGTAGGGGTCGACCAGGAGCACCGTTTTTCCGTCGGTGATCCGCCAGCCCGCGGCGCCGAAATGGGTGAGCTGCAAGGCGCACGCTTCACCGGTTTTTTTGTCGCTCATGACCGCTTCTTTTTGATGGACGAGCGCCCATTCTGCGGACGGTTCAGTGATACTTCTAATACCGTTTTGCTATTTATTGATAGCTCAAAGATATCAACATGATCGAGTTGCGCCAGCTGCACCAGTTCGTCGCCGTCGCCGAAGAGTTGAACTTCCGCCGGGCGGCCCTGCGCCTTCACATGTCGCAGCCGCCGCTGTCCCATGCCATCAAGCGCATTGAAGAAGCGGTCGGCAAGCCCCTGTTCGACCGGGGCCGGCGGCACGTGCGGCTCACCCCGGTCGGCGAGATCTTCCTGCGTGAAGCGCGCCGCACCTTGGCGCAGGCGGCCCACGGCATGAGCCTGGCGCAGCGGGCCTCCGACGGCACCGCCGGCAGCATCCGGCTTTCTTTTGTGGCCAGCGCCGCGCTCGGGCCGCTGCCCGATCTCGTGCTGCTCTTTCGCAAGGAGTACCCGGGCGTCGAAGTCCTGCTGGACAGCGACACCACCGGCGGGCAGCTGGAGGCGCTGCGGCGAGGGGCCACGGACATCGCCCTGATCGTCGCGCCGCTGCAGGACTCCAAGGGCCTGGTCGTGGACCACTTCAAGGAAGAAAAGATCGTCATCGCCCTGCCGTCCTGGCACCCGCTGGCGTCGCGCAAGTCGATCCAGCTGAGCCAGGTGGCCACCGAGTCGTTCATCTCGTTCCCGTTCTCGGCGGGGCCCGGCTTCGAGAGCATCTTTCTCGCCGCCTGCCAGCGGGCCGGCTTCTTTCCGAAGGTGGTGCAGGAGGTCTCCCAGATGGTGACCAAGATCATGCTCGTGGCCAGCGGTGTCGGCGTCGCGCTGGTGCCGAGCTCCTTCGCCGCGATGCAGATGCCCCACGTGACCTACGTGCCGGTGCTGGAAGGCCGGCGCCCGCTGCGCTACAGCCTGGCGTTCGCGACGCAGGCGCGGCGCGACAACCCCCTGGTCGAATCGTTCCTGGCGCTGGCTTGCGGCGGGCAGTCTCGCGGGTGACGCCGCGCGCTCCGTCAGAACACGGACAGCCCGGTGCGCGAGGCGAAGAGTTCCAGCGCCTGCATGCCCAGCAGCGAGTTGCCCGTGGCATCCAGCGCGGGTGACCACACGCACAGGCTCAGGCGGTCGGGCACCACCGCCACGATGCCCCCGCCCACGCCGCTCTTGCAGGGCAGGCCGATCCGGAAGGCGAACTCACCTGCCGCGTCGTAGGTGCCGCAGGTCAACATCAGCGCGTTGATCCGGCGCGTCTGGCGCTCGCTCAGCAGGGGCTCGCCGCTGAAAGGGTGGCGGCCGTCGCGGCACAGGAAGCCGGTGGCGCGCGCCAGCTGTTGGCAACTCATGCGCACCGCGCAGTGGTGGAAATAGGCGTCCAGCACAGCCGCGACGTCGTTGTCGATCTTGCCGAAGCTCTTCATGAAGTTGCCCAGCGCGATGTTGCGAAAGCCCGTCGCGGCCTCCGATGCCGCCACCTCCTCGTCGAAGTGCACCGGCTCGTTGCACAGGCTGGACACCAGCTCCAGCATGGCCGCCTTGGGATCGCCCTGGCTGACCAGCCGGTCCGTGACGGCGATCGCGCCGGCGTTGATGAAGGGGTTGCGCGGCGTGCCCTGTTCGGCCTCCAGTTGCACCAAGGAGTTGAAGGGGTTGCCGGAGGGTTCCCGTCCGATGCGTTCCCACAGGCGCTCGCCCATGGCTCGCATGCCCAGGGTCAGGGCGAAGAGTTTGGAAATGCTCTGGATCGAGAAGGGGGTGGCGCTGTCGCCGGCCTGCGCCTCCTCGCCGTCGCAGGTGCGCAAGGCGATGCCGAACTGCGCCGCGGGCACGCGCGCCAGCGCGGGAATGTAGTCGGCCACCCGGCCCTGCGCCCCCAGGGTCGGGCGCAAGGTGGCGACGATGTCCTCGAGGATGGGCTGGAATTGCATGGGGCGATTGTCGGTCAGCGTGCACCGAGCGCCGCCGCCAGATGGGGTGCCGTCGGGCCGCCGGGGCAGGCCGCCACCGCGTCGGGCGTGCCCGCCACGACGATGCGGCCGCCTTCATGGCCGGCGCCCGGCCCCACGTCGATCACCCAGTCGCTGGCGGCCACGACACGCATGTCGTGCTCCACCATCACCACCGTGTTGCCGGCGTCCACCAGTGCATTCAGCTGCACCATCAGCCGATCCACATCGGCGGGATGCAGGCCGGTGGTGGGCTCGTCGAGCACGTAGAGCGTGTCCCCGCGGTTGGGCCGCTGCAGCTCCGTGGCCAGCTTGATGCGCTGTGCCTCGCCGCCGGAGAGTTCGGTGGCGGGCTGCCCCAGCCGCAGGTAGCCCAGGCCAATGTCCTGCAGCAGCTTCAAGGGCCGGTGGATCGCCGGGTCTTCCTGGAAGAAGGCCACGCCTTCCTCCACCGTCATGGCCAGCACCTCGGCGATGTTCTTGCCGGCATGGGTGATCTGCAAGGTTTTCTCGTTGTAGCGCTGCCCGCCGCAGGTGGCGCAGGGTGCGTACACGCTGGGCATGAAGAGCAGTTCCACGTGGACGAAACCTTCGCCTTCGCAGGTGTCGCAACGACCGCCCGGCACGTTGAACGAAAAGCGCCCTGCGCCCCATCGCCGCGACCGCGCCGCAGGCTCGGCGGCGAAGCGTTTTCGCACCGCATCGAACAGGCCCGTGTAAGTGGCGAGGTTGGAGCGCGGCGTGCGGCCGATCGGTTTCTGATCGACCCGCACCAGGCGGCGAAAGGCATCGGCACCGGCTTCGATCCGGCCGCCGCTCACCACCGCGCCGCCGACCTCGGCGTCCTCCGCCGTGTCGCCCGTGTCGCGCTGGGGCGGTTCATGGCCGAGGTGGTCCGCCATGAGGTCCACCAGGGCATGGCCCACCAGGCTCGACTTGCCCGAGCCGGAGACACCGGTCACCGCGGTCAGCACGCCGATGGGGAAAGCCGCGTCGAGGCGGTGCAGGTTGTTGCAGCTGACGCCGGTCAGCTTCAGCCAGCCCCGCGGTGGGCGAACGGCCCGCCTGCGCGGCGGCGGTGCGGCGAAGAGGTGCCGCGCGGTGTGGGAGTCCGGCACGCGGCGCAGGCCCGCCGGCGGGCCGCTGTACAGCACGCGCCCGCCGTTCTCGCCCGCTTCGGGGCCCACGTCCACGATCCAGTCGGCGTGTTTCATCACCGCGAGATCGTGTTCGACCACGAAGAGCGAATTGCCGGCGCGCTTGAGGCGGTCCAGCGCCGCCAGCAGCGCCACGCCGTCGGCGGGGTGAAGGCCTGCCGAGGGTTCGTCCAGCACGTAGAGCACGCCAAAGAGGTTCGCGTGGATCTGCGTGGCCAGCCGCACGCGCTGCAGTTCGCCCGACGACAGGGTGGGTGTCTGCCGGTCGAGCGACAGATAGCCCAGACCGATGTCCTCCAAGGTCTTGACGCGCTCCAGCACGTTCTGGGCGATCCGTTGTGCGGCGATGCGTTTCTCTTCCGAGAGGTGGGGCGTTCGCCGCACGTCGGGAGCGCCTTCATGACCCGGGCGCGGGGCCATGGCCCGGCGGGCGCGGCCCCTGGGCGTGGCCGCTGGCGCCGAGGTGGATGCGAGCCGGCCGGCGGCCGCCGGTTCAAGCACCTGCGCAAGCCGGGTCAATGGCAAGCGGGAGAGCTCGCCGATGTCCAGGCCGGCGAAGGTCACCGAGAGTGCCTCGGCCTTCAGGCGTTTGCCCTGGCACGAAGGACACACCGTGCCGGACATGAAGCGCGCCACGCGGCGCTTCATCAGTTCGCTGGAGGTCGTGGCGAAGGTCTGCAACACGTACTTGCGCGCGCCCGTGAAGGTGCCCTGGTAGCTCGGCTCCATCTTGCGGCGCAACGCGGCCCGCGTCTCGGCCGGGGTGAAGCCGGCGTACACCGGCACGGTGGGCTGCTCTTCGGTGAACAGGATCCAGTCCCGGTCCTTCCTGGGCAGATCGCGCCACGGCGTGTCGACGTCGTAACCCAGCGTGACCAGGATGTCGCGCAGGTTCTGCCCATGCCAGGCCGGCGGCCACGCGGCGATGGCGCGCTCGCGGATGCTCAGCGTGTCGTCGGGCACCATGGCCTTCTCGGTCACGTCGTAGACAAACCCCAGTCCCTGGCAGACCGGGCAGGCGCCCTGGGGCGTGTGGGGCGAAAAGTCCTCGGCGAACAGCATGGGCTGATCGCGCGGGTACCAACCGGCGCGCGAGTACAGCATGCGCAGCATGTTGGAGATCATCGAGACCGAACCGAGCGTGGAGCGCGAGCCCGCCGAGCCCCTGGGCTGCTGCAGCGCCACGGCGGGCGGCAGCCCTTCGATGCTGTCCACATCGGGCGTGCCGACCTGGTCGATCAGCCGGCGGGCGTAGGGCGACACCGAGTCGAAGTAGCGCCGCTGTGCCTCGGCATAGATGGTGCCAAACGCCAGCGAGGATTTGCCGGAGCCGGAGATGCCGGTGAAGACGACCAGTGCATTGCGGGGCGCGTCGACATCGACGTTCTTCAGGTTGTGTTCGCGTGCGCCGCGCACGCTGACGAACTCGAAGGTTTTGTTCACAGGCGCACTCTTGAAGTTGCCGGATCAAGCGAAGATCCGGTGCCCTACAGCTTGGCACAGTGGGAGGCGCGGCAACAGGGGGTGCTTGGCGGGGTCGTGTGTCGGAGGCGTCCGACGCGGCCGCCGCCGTTCGCCCTCGTCAGACGGCTTTTCGCGCCGCACCCACGCAGTTTCGTCGCAACGGGATCGCCAGGCGCCCTCGCCCCCGGCACAGTGCGTCCTCCCTCAACCCCTTCCTCGCGGAGCCCACCATGCTGCTGCAACTGCTCGCCAACCACCCCGAAGCCGTTGTCCCCGTCCTGCGCCAGACACCGTTGTGGGTGTGGGGCCTGCTCGTGGCGCTGCTCGCGCTGGGCGCCAGCCAGCTGCGCGAGCGCAGCGCCAGCCTGGCCCGCGTGTCGCTGATGCCCTTGGCGATGACGCTCTTCTCGGTCTCGGGCACGTATTCGGCCTTCGGTGCGACGCCCCACCTGGGCCTTGCCGTTTCGGCCTGGCTCATCGCCGCGGTGCTGGCCTTCGCCCTGGTCGCGCGCGGCCGCGCCGATGGCGCCCAGTACGACCCGGCGCGGCGCCTGTACCGCCTGCCGGGCAGCACCGTCCCGCTGGGCTTGATCGTGGGCATCTTTCTGGTGAAGTACGTGGTCGGGGTCGATCTCACCATGGCGCCGCAGCTGGTCCGGGACACGCAGTACGTGCTGTGCGTCGCCGCCCTGTACGGCGCGTTCACGGGTTTCTTCATCGGCCGCGCCGCGCGCCTGTGGCGCCTGGCGGTGCGCCCTGGCAAAGCCCTTTATTCACTTAATGGTGAATAAAGGGTTGCGCGGGGGAGTTCGGGTACGCTGTGGCGGCATTGCCCGCCCCACTTTCCCCCGCACAAGGACCTCCGCCGTGACCGCCAGAAAGGCCCCTTCCGAGCCCAAGATCCGCGACGCCGAGCGCTCCAAGGCCGCCATCCTGGTCGCCGCGCGCGAAGAATTCGCCCGCACCGGTCTGGGTGGCGCGCGCGTGGAGCGCATCGCCGAGAAGGCGGCGGTGGACAAGAAGCTCGTCTACTACTACTTCAAGGACAAGGACGGCCTCTTCGCCGCCGCGCTGGAGAGCGTGTACGCCGAGATCCGCAACGCCCAGCTCTACCTGGACCTGCAGGGCATGCCGCCGCTGATCGCGCTGCGCCGGCTGGTGGAATTCACCTGGGACTACTACATCGCCCACCCCGAGTTCATCACCCTGCTCAACAGCGAGAACCTGCACCTGGCGCGCCACCTGCACGGCTCGCAGCGCATCCGCGAGCTGAACTCGCCGCTGGTGCAGTCGCTGGGCGACATCCTGGAGCGCGGTCAGAAGGCGGGCCTGTTCCGCGCCGGCATCGACCCGGTGCAGCTCTACATCACCATCGCCGGCTGCTCGTACTTCTACCTCTCCAACATCCACACCCTCTCGGCCGGCTTCAACCGCGACTTCAAGGCGCCCAAGCAGCTCACGCAGCGCCTGGCCCACATCACCGAGGTGATCTCGGCGTTCGTGCTCGCGTAGCGGCTTTTCTTCACCGATCAGGGAAAACCAGGGGAAATCGGGGGCTTCACGCCCCTTTGCTTTTCCCTATAATTCTCCAAATGGTGAATAAAGAGCGAGAAAAGCCCATGCGAAAGATCGACAGTTACGCCCACATCCTGCCGCGCAAGTACTTCGAGCGCATGGCCGAGCTGGCCAAGGACAAGGGCGCCATCAAGCGCTGGCTGACGATTCCGGTGCTGTACGACCTGGACGCGCGCCTGAAGATGATGGAAGGCTTTCCCGAGTACCAGCAGATCCTCACGCTGTCGAACCCGCCCATCGAGCTGATCGCCGGCCCCGAGGACTCGCCCGCGCTGGCCCGCCTGGCCAACGAGGAGATGGCCAAGATCCGCGACGCGCACCCGGACAAGTTCCCCGCCTTCGTGGCTTCGCTGCCCATGAACAACCCGGCCGCCTGCCTGGAAGAAATGGAATACGCCATCAACGTGCTGGGCGCGCGCGGCATCCAGGTCTTCACCAACGTGAACGGCCGCCCGCTGGACGAGCCCGAGTTCTGGCCCATCTTCGAAGCCGCCGTGAAGACCCACGACGTGCCGGTGTGGATGCACCCGGCGCGCGGCGCCAACATGCCCGACTACGCCTCGGAGAAGAAGTCCAAGTTCGAGATCTGGTGGACCTTCGGCTGGCCCTACGAAACCAGCGCGGCCATGACGCGCATGGTGTTCTCCGGCTTCTTCGACCGGCTGCCCGAACTCAAGGTGATCACCCACCACATGGGCGCCATGATCCCGTTCTTCGACGGCCGCGTCGGCCCGGGGCTGGACCAGTTCGGCAGCCGCACCTCGGACGAAGACTACGAAGGCCTGCTCAAAAGCATGGCCAAGCGCCCGATCGACTACTTCCGCCTGTTCTACGCGGACACCGCGCTGGCCGGCGGGCGCGCGGGGCTGCAATGCGGGCTCGAGTTCTTCGGCGCGAAGCAGGTGGTGTTCGCGTCCGACTGCCCCTTCGACCCCGAAGGCGGCCCCATGTTCATCCGCACGATTCCCGAAGCCATCGACTCGCTCAAGCTGTCCGAAGAAGAGCGCGAGGGCATCTACTTCGGCAACGCGCTGCGCCTGCTGAAGATGCCCTGCTGCTAGTCGCCACACCCACCTTTCAAGGAGACACGACGATGAAGAACCCATGGATCCGCGCGCTGCTGGCCGGCCTGCTCGCCGCCACCGGCCTCGCGGCGCACGCCCAGACCTACCCGAACCGCCCGGTGCGCATCATCGTGCCCTACGTGCCCGGCGGCACGGTCGATCTGGTGGCGCGCGTGCTCGCGCAGCGCCTCACCGAGCAGATGGGACAACCCTTCGTGGTGGAGAACCGCGCGGGCGCCAGCGGCGTCATCGGCAGCGACCTCGTGGCCAAGGCCCCGGCCGACGGCTACACGCTGCTGGTGCAGTCGCCCACGCTGATCGCCAACCCGCTGATGGTGCGCAAGGTGCCCTACGACGTGGTCACGGATTTCACGCCGGTCTCGTTCCTGGGCTCCGTGCCCATGGTGGTGGCGGCGCACCCCAGCGTGCCGGCCGACGACCTGAAACACTTCCTCGAAGCCGCGCGCGCCAAACCGCAGGGCTTCAGCCTGGGCACCTCGGCCATCGGTTCGCCCATGCACGTCTCGCTCGAAGCCATCAAGTTCGGCGGCAAGCTGGAGATGCCCATCGTCGCGTACCGCGGCACGGCGGCGGCCCTGAACGACCTGCTCGGCGGCCAGATCAGCGTGATCATCGACGCCCTGCCGTCCACCGCGCCGCACATTGCCAGCGGCAAGCTCAAGGCCCTGGCCGTCACCACCAAGGCGCGCCTTCCGAGCATGCCGAACGTGCCCACCGTGGCCGAGTCCGGCATCCCCGGTTTCGAGATGGTGACCTGGTACGGCCTGTGGGCGCCGGGCAAGCTGCCCGAGGCGATCAGCAAGCGGCTCACGGAAGAAAGCGCCAAGGCCATGCGCTCGTCGCTGGTGACCGAGCGCCTGGGTGCGCAAGGCTTCATCGCCGCGCCCATGGGCCCGGCGCAGTTCGCACCCTACATCACCAAGGAGATCGCGACCTACGCGCGCATCGTGCGCGACGCGAAGATCCAGATCGACTGAGGACGCGGGGCGGCCCGGGGTTCACCAGAACTTCAGCTTCGCCATGAGCTGCTCGAACGCGGTGCGAAAGCCGGCGTCGCGACTCAGGAGTTGGTGGCCCCAAGAGAGCCTCTCGTAGCAGCAGGGCGAGCCGTTCTGAAAGGCATGCAGGATCTTGTACAGCTCCCGCTTCGAGGCCTTGTTCATGTGCCGTGAAGCGCCTGCGAGCAGATTCAGGTAGGCCAGCGCGGTTGCGGTGCGCAAAGGAACCTCTTCTTCGCGGGTGAGCAGATCGAGCATGGTCTCGTTGTTCAACGCCAAGCTCCACAGCTTCGCCGCCTGCTCGGGATCCTCATCGATCGCTTCCTGGAAGCTCTCATGCACCTCTGTGGTGTGCAGCCATTGTGCAAGCCATCCGATGGCCTGCACGTGGCCCCATTGCACCGCCATGGTCAGGGCGCGCCGCACCTCCGCGTGCATGTGAGCGAAGGCGTTCCAGTTCCTGATCGTTTTCAGTGCCGCCGCCATTTCATGCACGGTGCCGTTGGCCAGGGCTTCCACGAAGCTTTCCAGAAGCGTTATGTCGTCCGACTCGATGAAGTGACCTGCCCAAGCTTTGGCCAGTGTCCGGTTGCCGATGTCCATGGACAGTACGTTCGCCGATTTGACGATATAGCCCAGCGCGTCATAGAGCGCGATGCTGTGGCTTGAAAGTCCGTCGGGCGAGGTCTTGATGTGCAGGGCATTGCCGGAAACATTGGGGTCGTACAGCCAGACCTTGTCAATCCCATCGTCCCCCTTCTCGAGCAACACGGCCATCTCGTGGCCGTGAGCATGGAGGTCGTTCGGGATGTTCCAGCAGATCAAGTGTCCTTGGCGCTCACCCGGTTTCATGCACGAGAGCAGGCGCACGAGGAGGCGGCCGAAGTGTTGTGGCGTGAACTGGACACGGCTGTCGCTGCTGTCGCACACGTGCTCGTAATGCAGATGCTCCAGTGTGTCGACGTCGAAGGGGTAGGTGCCTTCAGCCACGTTGCACAAGAACTGCTTGAAGCATTCGCAACCTTGCATGAAGGCCATGGTCGCTTCCCACGCCATGTGGCGGCACAACGCGTCCCGGATCTTGCCGTTTTGATTCACCAGCGAGTTCACGTGCAGACCTCGGTAGGGAGCGGGCTTCCCGACCTCGTACACCTTGGATACCCTCCCCGGAACCTGCCAGGTGTGGTTCTTGTGCTTCGCGCTCTTTTCGGCGACGTGGGTGTGGAACGATTTTCTGCGTTGGTCACTTCGGGCGCCGCTGAACCACTCGGGCGGCAGCCCCGTGTCGAGCGCCAGCATCGTGGCGCGTTCCCAGCGGTCCTGGCCACGATGCCTGTGCATCGGTTTGCCCAGCAGGGTGGCGAAGGCATCCCGCACCTCGCGGTTCCACAGCAGGACGGCCACGGACTCCGGGTGGTCCATGACCAACTCAAGGCAGAGGTCGGCGGTTTGCTTGGGGTCTTGGATGGGAAAGCGGGAGAGGGTGGCGATCTCGCCCTTTTGCATCAGCAGACGCAGTGCCACGCGCTCGTCTGATGAATCATCTTCTTCTTCTTGATGTCGCAGGTCTTGGTATTCGGTGTCGAATGCGTATCGGGTATCCAGTGAGTACATCTCGTCATGAACGGTCGCGAACCAGGCGCTTTGCGCTGAAGGCCTGTCAAAAAAACTCCCATGGCGGCCTGAGTACCGCGTTGTCGATCGAAAGTTCTATGCCGATTTTTTGCCCTGTCGCGCATACCCTCCCCCCGTAAACTCTCAGCCATGTCACTCAAAATCGTCGTCTACTCCAAGTCCGCCTGCCCGCAATGCGAGTCGGCCAAGATGCTGCTGAAATCCCGTTCGCTCGGTTTCGAGGAAATCAAGATCGACGACGAAGCCGAACGCATGGCCTTCTACGAAAAGTGCGGGCCCTCCGTGCGGCAGATGCCGCAGATCTTCATCAACGACCAGCGCGTGGGTGGCCTGCAGGGGCTGCAAGCGGCGCTGGCGCAACTGAGCCGGTAGGGCCGCCCGTCGTTGCAGGGCGTTGTCCGACAGCCTTCGAGGCATCGGGCGGGCCCAATGGGGGTTTGCAAGGAGATCGCCATGAAGCTCGAAGGCTCTTGCCATTGCGGCCGCGTGACCTTCTCGGTCGACTCGGCCGAGCCCGTGCCCTTCATGCGGTGTTACTGCTCCATCTGCCGCAAGACCGCGGGCACCGGTGGTTACGCGATCAACCTGGGCGCCGACCACCGCACGCTGAAGGTGAAAGGCAAGCGGCACCTGCGCGTCTACCAGGCCAGCATCACCGAGGGCGACGAGGTGCGGCACAGCACCGGCCAGCGCCATTTCTGCGGCGTGTGCGGCACCGCGCTCTGGCTGTACGACCCGAGCTGGCCCGAGCTGGTGCACCCGCACGCGGGCGCCATCGACACGCCCTTGCCCGAGCCGCCCGCGAACGTGCACATCCTGCTGGACTCCAAAGCCCCGTGGGTGCGCGTGGAAGGCCGCAAGGGCGACCAGCGCTTTGACGGGTACCCCGACTTCTCGCTCAAGGACTGGCACAAGCAGCACGCCAGGAAGCCCAAGGCATCCTGAGCCGGCGCCGCATGGACACCCTGTCAATCGATGGCATCCGCGTGGCATTGCGCCTTGCGGGCGACCCCCACCGGCCGGCCTTGTTGCTGCTGCACGGCTTCCCCAGTTCGTCGGCGTCCTTCCGCAACGTCATCGACGGGCTGGCGCAGGACTGTTTCGTCATCGCGCCCGACCTGCCCGGCTTCGGGCAGTCCGAGCCCATCGATCCCCCGTCCTTCGCGGGCTTCGCGGACCTCATCGAGCGGCTGCTGCAGCGACTCGATGTCACCCGCTTCCACCTCTACCTGCACGACTTCGGCGCGGCCGTGGGGCTGCACCTCGCGACCCGCTCGCCGGGCCGCATCCGCAGCCTCATCGTCCAGAACGCCAACGCGCATGAAAGCGGCATGGGCCCGGCCTGGGCGGACACGAAGGCCTACTGGCAGGACCCCTCGCCCGAGCGCGCCGCCGCGGCCACGGCGCACCTGACCCGGGCGGGCACGCGCGACCAGTACGTGGGGGGTGTGCCCGAAGACATCGCGCGGCGCATCGATTCGAGGGTGTGGGAAGAGGACTGGCGCGTCATGTCGTTGCCCGGGCGCATCGAGATGCACCGCCAGCTCGTGCTCGACTACGGCCAGCACCACGCGCGCTTTGGCGAGATCGCCGACTGCCTGGCCCGCTGGCAGCCCCCGGCGCTGATGCTCTGGGGCCGGCACGACGTCTTTTTCGATCTGGCCGAAACGCTTTCGTGGATGCGGGCCTTGCCGCGCATGGAAGCCCACATCCTGGACGGGCCGCATTTTCTGCTGGAGACGCACGCCGCCGAATGCGCCGCGCTGATGCGCGATTTCATCCGCCGCTGCGAGCGGGCCGCTGGAACGGCCGCCTGAACGGGCCAACCGCCCGGGCCGTCAGGCGGTCATCTGGTCGATGCGCTTCTCCATGTCCAGCAGGCCCATCAGACCCAGTGCGCCGCTGGAAATGCCCAGGTAGATCAGCGCGTTCCAGGGAGACTGGTCCTGGCCCAGGGCCACCGCCAGGTGCAGGAGAGAGGCGATGGCCGCCATGCCGGCCACCGTGATCACGCACAGCTTGAAAAATTCTTTCATCGCCATCTCCTTGAATCAACGGTAACGGTCCGTGACAGCAGGAGACGAGTGTGGATTTGAACCTCGGGCGACTCTGTAGGAAGACCAAAAATGCGGATGTAGGAGATGTCCCACACGACAAAAACCCCTCCAAGAGAGGGGCGGGCGGCCCGAGGGCTCAGGCGGCCAGCATCCAGCGCGGGGGGCTGGGTTGTTGAGGCGCGTGCTCTTCGGCCGTGCCGAGCTGCACCACGCGCAAGCCTTCGGGTAGCCGGGAGGACGAACGCGGGTAGAGGTACGGGCACTCGTCGAGCCACAGGTCGGGCTGGTTCTGCAGGTTCTTCACGCAGCTGTTGAAGATCAGCCCTTCGGCAAAGCCGGGTTGTTCACCAAAAATCTTGTAGATAAACACGAAAGCACTCCCAGAAGCAATTGGACAAGGGATGGGTCGCATGCACTTGAAACTTCTTTCGCACATGCTGCCACCGTTGCGCGGCAAGAATATGACGCAGGACGCGATCGCCGTGTAGGAGTTGTGGCAATTTTCACGAGGGAGAACGGGAAACGGCGAACGGCAGAGGGGCCGGTTCGACCCCCGCGGCACCGGGGGGCTCGGTTACAGTAGCGCTATATTCGGTTGTATATATCGAAAGCGCCCACCGCATGCCATCCCCCACCGCCCATCCCGGTCACCGTCTGCACTGGGTCTGTCTCGCCCCGCATCTGCAGGGCATGGTGCTGCGCACCTGCCTGCCCGCGCACGGTCTGCGGCAGCTCATGGCGCCCTTCACCGACGTGCTGAACCCGTCGGACTTCGCGCTGCGGTGCGAGGCCGCGCGGCTCGCCTCGCAGCACGCCGGCGTGGCCCGTGCCTTGCAGGGCCTGCTGGACCAGCGGCATCGGGAGGCCATCGAGCAGTGCTCCCGGGCCCGCACCGAGGCCGATCTGCTGGGCCTGTGGGAAGCGGCCACCCGCTCGGGGGAGGTGCGCGGCGCCTGCTGGGCCTTGCTCACCGACCGCCGCAGCACGCCCCGGCTGAGCGGGCTGATCTCGCGCGACATCGAGGCGCTCACCAGCGCCGCGAGCGCGCAGCGCGAACGCGACGCGGCCGAGATCGGCGCCCTGCGCACGCAGGTGGCGGCCATCGACGAATCGTGGCGGCTGAGCGCCACCTTGCTCGAAGCGGCCAGGGACGCGCGGGAGCGGGCCGAGTCGCTGTCGTCGGCGCTGATGTTCCAGGTCGGTCGCCGGGAGCAGGCCGAAGTCGCCGCGCTCGCCGCCGAGGCCCACGCCTTGCGCCTGGAGCAGGAAACGATCCAGCTCCAGGTCCAGCTTGGCGAACTCGGGCGCGAGCTGACGGTGGTGGAGGAACAGCTGCGCGGCTGGATGAACGGCGAAGGCGCCGAACCCACGTCGCTCGGGCCGCTCATCCGTGGCCGCAAGCTGCTCTACGTGGGCGGGCGCCCCAGCGCCAATCCGTCCATCCGCGCGCTGGTGGAGCGGCACGGCGGCGAGTACCGGCGGCATGAAGGCAGCGTGATCGACCCGCGCAACGAACTGCTGCTGGCCGCGCTGGCCTGGGCCGACCTCGTTGTCGCGCCGCTGGACTGCGTGGACCGCGAATCCGCCGTGGCGCTGCAGCGCGCCTGCCAGCACAACGGCCTGGACTATGTGCCGCTGCGCACCGCCAGCGTCGCCAGTTTTGCCGCCGGCCTGTGCACCACCATGGCCCTGCCTCGCGTGTCGGCGCCGGTCAACAGGCTCTGCCTGCGGCACGGCTGAGCAGGCGTCACGCCACGCGGCCGCCGCCTCAGGGGATCGGGCGGTCGTCGCCGACGTTCATGCTGATGCGCTCCAGCACGTGGATGCAGGCGTCCACCTCCTCGGGCGGGATGCCCTGCAGCATGGTCTCCAGGAAGCGCTTGCGCTTTTCCAGAATGCCCTGCACCAGCTTGTCGCCCAGCGGGGACAGCGAGACGCGCGTCAGCCGGTTGTCGGCCGGATCGTCTTCGCGAACGATCAGCTTCTCCGCCTCCAGTGCCTTGAGCTGGCGGGTGATCGACCCCGGGTCGACGCGGATCTCCGAGATCAGCGCCTTCTGCGTGCAGCCCCGCTGCCGGTGGATCAGAAAGAGCAGCCGCCAGCGCGCGGCCGTGACGCCCGTGCTCTCCTCGAAGGCGTTGGTGGCGGCGTGGTAGGCCTTGCCCAGCCACAGGAAGATGGTGCTCTGGACGGGCGGTGACTTGGCTTTTTTGGTCATGTCGTCGGTGCGTGCTAGGTACTTTCCATTATCGATCGAAAATTGCTTGCCACAAGCAATTGATTGCCGGATACTCCTTTCATTAATTGGCACAGGCAACCATTGGAGTGGGCAAATGATTGAGGTGGTGGACAGGATCGCCCTGACGATCCGGGCGGACAACGACAACCCTTTTCTTCAGGGCCCGTTCATGCCCAACGCGAACGAGTACACGGCCGACACCGACAGCCTGCAGGTGATCGGCGAGATCCCGAAGGACCTGCACGGCATCTACGTGCGCAACACGCACAACCAGGTGCACGAACCGCTGGGCATCTACCACCCGTTCGATGGCGACGGCATGCTGCACGCGGTGCATTTCGAGAACGGCCGCGCCACCTACCGCAACCGCCTGGTGCGCACCACCGGCTACCTGGCGGAGAAGGGCGCGGGCCATTCCCTGTGGCCGGGCCTGCTGCAGCCGCACCTGGCCTCGCGGCGCGGCTGGGGTGCCATCGGCGCCATGAAGGACAACGCGGGCACCGACGTGATCTGCCACGCGGGCAAGCTGATCGCCAGCATGTCGCAAGGCAGCGAACCCTGGCGCCTGGACCCGCGCACGCTGGAGACGCTCGGGCCCGACGCCAACTGGGCGCGCAAGGTGCCCGAGGGCGTGAGCTCGCACTACAAGGTCGACCCGGAAACCGGGGAGATGATGTTCTTCAACTACCCCGAGAAATGGCCGTACATGCACTACGGCGTGGTCGATCGCCACAACCAGCTGGTGCACTACGTGCCGATCGAGCTGCCGGGCGCGCGCTGGCCGCACGACCTGGGCATCACGAAGCACTACACCATCCTGCACGACCTGCCGCTGTACTTCGACCCGGTCAAGCTCAAGACCGGCGAGCACGATCTGGTGTTCAACCGCGACCAGGCGGCGCGCTTCGGCGTCATCCCGCGCCATGGGGACAGCAGCCAGGTGCGCTGGTTCGAGGCCAAGCCCTGCTTCATCCTCCACCTCTCGAACTGCTACGAAGACGGCGACGAGGTGGTGATGGACGGCTGCATCATGCCGGACTTCAAGAAGATCCCGGTGAGCGCCGACATGAACGTGTACGACCGCATCCTGGCCAACCTCGACAAGCACCACAACAAGACCTTGATGCACCGCTGGCGCTTCAACCTGAAGACCGGCCAGACCACCGAGCAGTACCTCGACGACGAAGTCACCGAGTTCCCGGTCTGCAGCAACGATTACGTGGGCCGCCCCTACCGCTACAGCTACAACGTGCTGTACAAGCCCGGCGACTGGCTGTTCGCCGGCCTCAAGCGCTTCGACCTGCTCACCGGCGCGGCGCAGCGCCACGAATACGGCGAGGGCCGCTACGGCAGCGAGCCGCAGGTGGCGCGCCGCCTGGGCGCGAAGGCCGAGGACGACGGCTACGTCGTCGTGATGGTGGCCGACATGCGCCAGAACCGCTCCGAGGTGCTGGTGCTCGACGCGGCCGACGTCGCGCGCGGCCCGCTGGCCACCATCGTGCTGCCCGAGCGCATGTGCGTCGGCACCCACGCCTGCTGGGTCGAGGGCGACCGCATCGACGGCGAACACCGCGATCCGGCCGCGCTGGCGTGAGCACCATGTCCTCGCATCCCCTCGTGCTCCTGCACGGCCTGAACACCACCGCCGCGGTCTTCGATGGCGTGCGAAGCGCCCTGCCTTCCACCCTCGCGGTCCACGCGCCCGAACTGCCGGCCCTGGCCGACGTCGACGCGATCGCCACCGCGCTCCTCAAGGCGCTGCCCGTGCGTTTTCACCTCGTCGGCTTCTCCTTCGGGGGTTACGTCGCGCTGGCCATGCGGGCGCTGGCCCCCGAGCGCCTGAGCGGCCTGGCCCTGGTCTGCAGCGGGCCCCAGGCCGACACGGCGGCGCAGGCCGCCGCGCGCCGCCAGGCCATCGGCACGGCGGCGAACGGTGGCCACGCCCAGTTGGTCGCGGCGCAGACCGCGGCCGCCTTCCACCCCGACAGCCTGGGCGATGCGTTGCTGATGCAGCGGCGCACGGCCATGGTGGCCGCCTACGGCGCCGAGCGCTTCATGGCGCACCAGGAGGCCAGCCTCGCGCGGCCCGAGCGCGGGGCCCTGCTCGACGGCCGCGTGCCCACGCTGATCGTCGCCGGCTCGCACGACAAGCTGTTCGCGCCCGAGCACCAGCGCGCGCTCGCGCAGGGCATCCCGGGGGCCGAATTCCACACCGTGCCCGGCGCCGGCCACCTGCTTCCCCTGGAGCAGCCCGAGGCGCTGGCGGCCCATCTGGCGCGCTGGGTCGCCGCCACGTCCTCTCTTTGAACCAAGGATCCCGACATGCGAACCTACGAGCTGCCCGACTACCTGGTGTCGGGCGAAGGGCCGACCACGGTCTACCTGCTGCACGGTGCCTACGGTGCCAAGGAATACTGGCGCTGCACCACGCAGGCGCTCAACCAGGCCGGCTACCGCGTCGTGGCCTGGGACGCGCCCGGCTACGGCACCAGTCCGGTGCCCGACACCCTCAGCATGACCGACATGGCGCGCGTGGCCGGCCGCCTGATCGGCGCGACCAGCACCGGGCGCAACGTGGTGCTCGGCCACAGCATGGGCGGCATGGTGGCGCAGAAGACGGCGGACCTCTTTCCCGACCGTGTGCAGGCGCTGGTGCTCTCGGCCACCGCGCACACCTTCAACCACTCGGGGCCCGAATGGCAGGCCAACTTCCTGGCCACGCGCGTGGCGCCCCTGACACAGGGCCGCGCCATCGCGGACTACGCGCCCGAGATGCTGCGCTCGATGATGGGACCGGGCGCGCAGGGCCCCGCCATCGACCACGTGCTGCACAACGTCCGCCTCATGAACGCTGCCGGTTTCCAGAAAGCCATCCAGGCCACGGCCGCCTACCTCGAAGAAGACGTGTTGTCGCGCATCGCCGCGCCCACGCTGTGCATCGCCGGCGAACTCGACGAGACCTGCCCCGCTGCGGTGATGCGCCGCATGGCCGGCCTGCTCAAGCGGGGCGAGTACCACGAGATGAAAGGCGTGGCCCACTTCGGCTGGGCCGAGCGGCCCGACGAGTACCACCAGGTGCTGCTGTCCTTCCTCGGCCGCACGGCCCCCGCGCACTGACCGACGCCCATCGCCCCCCACAAGAACGGAGACCGTTTCCATGAGCCCCCTTCACAAGACCCTGGGCCGCCTGGCGGCCATGGCCGCGCTCGCGGCGCTGCCCCACCTGGCGATGGCCGACACCTGGCCGAGCAAGCCCATCACCCTCATCGTGCCGTACCCGCCCGGGGGCTTCGCCGACAACGTCACCCGCTCCCTGGCCGCCGAAGTCAGCAAGACCCTGGGCCAGACGGTGGTGGTGGACAACCGCACCGGCGCCAGCGGCCGCATCGGCACCGACGCCATCGTGCGCGCGCCGAAAGACGGCTACACCATCGGCCTGGGCGTGCCCGCCACCCTGTCCCTGCTGCCCGTCACCGACCCGCGCTACGCCGACCTGAACCGGCAGATCACGCCCATCACCATCGCCGTGCGCACCGAGGTCGGGCTGGCCATCAACCCGCACCGCATCCCCGCGCGCAACTTCAAGGACTTCGTGGCCTACGCGCGCTCGCTCAAGGGCGAGATGGCCTACGGCTCGGCGGGCAACGCCACCAGCTCCCACCTCTGGTCGGAGACCATCCTGGAGGCGGCCGGCATCAAGGCGGTCCATGTGCCTTACAAGGGCGAAGCGCCGGCCGTGACCGACCTGCTCGGCGGGCAGGTCCAGTTCGTGCTCATCAGCGGCAGCGTCAAACCCTACGTGGACAGCGGCAAGCTGCTCGTCATCGCCACCTCGGGCGAAGAGCGCTGGCGCCTGTTCCCCGACGTGCCCACGCTCAAGGAACTGGGTGTGGACGGCGTGGCCGCCTCCGGCTGGCTCGCTTATTTCGGCCCGGCCGGTCTGCCCGCCGGTGTCACGGAAAAACTGAACAGCGCCTTCGCGTCCGCCTTGAAACAACCCTCGGTGCAGAAACTGCTCGAGGGGCAGGGCTACAGCGCGATCGGCAGCACGCCGCAGGAACTCAGCGCCGTCACGGCGCGCGAGATCGTGCAGTTCGACAGGATCATCAAGTCGGGCCGCGTGAAGCTCGACTGATGCCAGGGCGCAGCCGCGCCCGTTTCACTTCCCCTTCCTTTTCCCCCGGAGACAAACCAATGACATGCAACCAGCTGCTGGCTGGCGCGGTGCTGTGCGCGCTCGGCGCCGGCGCGAGCGCCCAATCCAACGTCACGCTCACCGGCGTGGTGGACGCCGCGGTGCGCCACAGCACCAACTCACAAGGCTCGCTGACCTCCCTGACCAGTGGCAGCAACTCCACCTCGCGCTTCATCCTGCGCGGCGTGGAAGACCTGGGCAGCGGCCTGAAAGCCAGCTTCTGGCTGGAAGGCGCCTTCAACGCCGACACCGGCACCTCCGCCGTGAGCAACCAGTTCTTCGACCGCCGCTCCACCGTCGGCCTGGCTGGCCCCTGGGGTGAAGTGCGGCTCGGCCGCGACTGGAACCCGGCCTTCCTGTCCTGGGCCGGCACCGACCCCTTCGTGGTGGTCGGCGTGGGTGGCGCGATCAACATGTGGGCCTCGGCCCCCTCCGTCGCGCTGCGCCGGGCCTTCGGCGCGGGCGCCACCACCCTGTCGCGCTCCAACAATGCGCTGCAATACCTCCTGCCCGCCAACCTGGGCGGGGTGTACGGGCAGCTCATGGTCGCGCCGGGCGAGGAGGGCAACGCGCAGGGCAGCTACGACTACCACGGGGCGCGCCTGGGCTACGCGGCGGGCCCGTTCGACGTCGGCGGTTTCTACGGCAACACCCGCATCGACGCGACCAACGCGCAGTTCAAACAATCAGGCGCGCGCGCCTCGTACCACTTCGGCGGGGCCATCCTCTCGGGCAGCTTCACGCAATCGGCCTACCTGGGCTCCAAGCACAAGGCGCTCTTGGTCGGCCTCAGCGTGCCGGTGGGCGTGGGGGTGATCAAGGCCTCCTACGTCAAGGTGGACCAGAGCGGCCGGGACGCGGCGGGCGCCAGCATCGCCGCCGACGACGCCCAGCGCTTCGCGGTGGGTTATGTGCACAACCTCTCCAAACGCACGGCCGTGTACGTGAACGCCGGCCACGTCTCCAACAAAGGGCGGGCCACCTTCGCCATCTCGGGCGGCCCGGCCGGCAATGCGCCCGGCACCAGCTCCAGTGGCTACGAAGTGGGCCTGCGCCACCACTTCTGAGATCGACGGTCGAAGCCCAGGGGAGACGACGGGGCATGGCGGTCCGCGGGATGAAATGTCCTGAATGAACCAATTCACGCCGCGCCGCACTTTTGCCGTGGTTCCCTCGGCCGTGCGCCTGCACGGTCGAGGGAATCGACGTTTCCCGTTTGCTTACCGACTTTTTTTCAGAATGAACCCGATCTCCCATCCGACCCCGAGCTTCAACCTGGAGGCTGCCCGCGACTACTACAACTACAGCCCCGACACTGTCCAGTTCCTGGAAGAGGACCGTTCCGAGACCCCCTTGAGCTTCGACCACGCTCGCCAGTACTTCGCCCAGGACGCGATGCAGCGCGGGATGATGCTGGAGAAAGCGCGGAACGTGCAGGCGAAATGGGGCAACCATGAGCCTGGCCTGGAATGGTTCGCCTATCTGAACAAGCATCCCCAGCTTCGGCAGACGATGTCCATCGAAGAGGCCGTGCAAGCCTCGAAGTTGCTGTGCAAGACGATCGAGGCACTCCGCGATCCCCGTCAGTGCGCGACGAACGCCCAAGCCCTTCACCAGGTGCTGTTGTGGGGGACGGCCGAGCAGTTCCATCTCCATGGCTTCGCGCTGGAGTGGTTGAAAGACAGCCTGAAGCCCCGGGAACTCCAGGCGCTGCTGCTGGCCAAAAACTGCGAAGGTGTGCCAGTCCGTGCCGCGGCTTTGCGGCGTGGTGATGCGGAGGCGGTCGACCGGTACGACCGGCTGCTGGACACCTTCGAAACCCACCTGGGCGAAGAAGGCATCCGGTGGGTGATCGAGGTGGGCTCCCACGACCGGCGGGTGTCCTGATCGGCCTGGGCCGCTTCAAACCCCATCAGCGCGCGGGCGGCGGTGGGGCGGGAAAACTCTCCGCCAGATACGCCTCCCCACGCTCCAGCACGAAATAGCGGAACGCCTCCGCCGCCGGTGACAGCAGCTTGGACTGCGTGTGCACCACGTTCCAGGCGCGCACCACCGGCGCGCCCTCCACGTCCAGCACGGCCATGAGCTGGTTGCTCAGCTCCAGGCCGATGGTGTGCAGCGACAGAAAACTCAGGCCCATGCCGGCCATCACGGCCTGCTTGATGGTCTCGTTGCTGGCCATCTCCATGATCACGCGCAGCTCCACGTGCTCGTCGGCCAGGAATTTCTCCAGCGCCGCGCGCGTGCCCGAGCCCTGCTCGCGCACGATGAAGTCGTACTCCCGCAGCAGCGCCGCCGGCACATGGCCCGCGTGCGCGAGCCGGTGGTCCACCGGCGCCACGAACACGTGCGGGTGCGCCGCGAAGGGCTCGGCGCGCGTGGCCAGTTCCTTGGGCGGGCGGCCCATGATGGCGATGTCCACCTCGTTGGCATGCAGCATCTTCACCAGCTGCTCGCGGTTGCTCACCGCCAGGCGGATGTCGATGCGGCCGTGCTCGCGCCGGAACTCGGCCAGCAGGTGGGGCAAAAAGTACTTGGCCGTGCTCACCATGCCGATCACCAGCGTGCCGGTCTCCAGCTTCTGCAGCCGCGCGGCCGCGTCCTCCGCGTCCTTCAGCGTCGCCAGCACCTTCCTCGCGTAGACCAGCATGTACTCGCCCACGGTGGTCAGCGCCACCTTGCGGCCGTTGCGCTCGAAGAGCGGCATGCCCACGTGCCCTTCCAGTTCCTTCACCTGCATCGTCACCGCCGGCGGCGTGAGGTGCAGCACCTGCGCCGCGCGCGCGAAGCTGAGGTGGCGCGCCACCTCGCTGAAGACCCGCAGCTGCCGAAAGGTGGCGTTCTTCATTCAGCAATTCCTTAATCGAACTTCTAAAAATCGTGAATTTACTTTATTCAAGCCGAAATCTACAGTCCGCTCCACCCCAGACAAACCCCACTTTTGGAGCCACCGATGAGCAACGCCCCCACTGGTTCAACCGAGATCACCGACGCCAAGAAGCGCTACAGCGCGGGCGTGCTCAAGTACAAGCAGATGGGCTACTGGATGCCCGACTACGTGCCCAAGGACACGGACACGCTGTGCCTGTTCCGCATTACCCCGCAGGATGGCGTGGACCCCGAGGAGGCCGCCGCCGCCGTGGCCGGCGAGTCGAGCACGGCCACCTGGACGGTGGTGTGGACCGACCGCCTCACCGCCTGCGACAGCTACCGCGCCAAGGCCTACAAGGTGCAGCCCGTGCCCAACCGCCCGGGCGAGTACTTCGCCTGGGTGGCGTATGACCTGATCCTGTTCGAGGAAGGCTCCATCGCCAACATGACGGCGAGCCTGATCGGCAACGTCTTCAGCTTCAAGCCGCTGAAGGCCGCGCGGCTGGAAGACATCCGCATTCCCGTGGCCTACGTGAAGACCTTCAAGGGCCCGCCGACCGGCCTGGTGGTCGAGCGCGAGCGCCTGGACAAGTTCGGCCGCCCGCTGCTGGGCGCCACCACCAAGCCCAAGCTGGGCCTCTCGGGCCGCAACTACGGCCGCGTGGTCTACGAAGGCCTCAAGGGCGGGCTGGACTTCATGAAGGACGACGAGAACATCAACTCGCAACCCTTCATGCACTGGCGCGACCGTTTCCTGTTCGTGATGGACGCGGTCAACAAGGCCAGCGCCGAGACCGGTGAAGTCAAGGGCAGCTACCTGAACGTGACCGCCGCCACCATGGAAGACATGTACGAGCGCGCCGAGTTCGCGAAAGAGCTGGGCTCGGTGATCGTGATGGTGGACCTGGTGATCGGCTACACCGCGATCCAGAGCATGGCGAACTGGTGCCGCAAGAACGACATGATCATGCACATGCACCGCGCGGGCCACGGCACCTACACGCGGCAGAAGAACCACGGCGTGAGCTTCCGCGTGATCGCCAAGTGGCTGCGCCTGGCGGGCTGCGACCACCTGCACACCGGCACCGCCGTGGGCAAGCTCGAAGGCGACCCGCTCACCGTACAGGGCTACTACAACGTCTGCCGCGACAGCTACACCAAGACCGATCTGCCGCGCGGCCTCTACTTCGACCAGGACTGGGCCGACCTCAAGAAGGTCATGCCCGTGGCCTCGGGCGGCATCCACGCCGGCCAGATGCACCAGCTGATCGAGCTCTTCGGCGACGACGTGGTGCTGCAGTTCGGCGGCGGCACCATCGGCCACCCCATGGGCATCCAGGCCGGCGCCGTGGCCAACCGCGTGGCGCTCGAAGCCATGGTGAAGGCGCGCAACGAAGGCCGCGACCTGCTGCAGGAAGGCCCTTCCATCCTCAAGCAGGCCGCGCAGCACTGCAGCCCGCTCAAGGCCGCGCTCGATACCTGGGGCGAGATCAGCTTCAACTACCAGAGCACGGACAGCAGCGACTACGTGGCTACGCCCGCGATGGCCTGAACCCATTCACTTCGAGGACCGCACACCATGATGACCAACGCCACCGGCCGCATCACGCAAGGCCAGTTCAGCTTCCTGCCCGACCTGACGGACCCGGAGATCACCGCGCAGATCGAATACGGCCTCAAGCGCGGCTACGCCTGGAGCGTGGAATACACCGACGACCCGCACCCGCGCAACACCTACTGGTCGATGTACGGCAACCCCATGTTCGACCTGCACGACGCCGCCGGTGTGCTGCAGGAGCTGCAGGCCTGCCGCAAAGCCTTCCCGCGCCACTACATCCGCCTGATGGCTTTCGACTCGACGCGCAACGTCGAGACCATCGCCATGAGCTTCATCGTCAACCGCCCGGCCAGCGAGCCCGGCTTCATGCTGGAGCGCCAGGAGGTCAACGGCCGCAGCCTGCGCTACACGACGCGCGGCTACGGCGCGGTGCAGCCCGAAGGTGAGCGGTATCAATGACTCCCCCTGCGCCGCTTCGCGTCTTCCCCCTTCGGGGGACCGCACCCACGGCCCGGCAAAGCCGGTTCCGTGGTGCGACTTGACCCAGGTGCCCACACCCGTGAACTCAACCCTCTACGCCATCCCCGGCAGCACGCCGCCCATGCCCGACGCCGCCGTGACCACCGCGGCGGCGTTGGTGGAGGCACCGGCCGCACCGCCCGCGCGCTCGGTTGGCGCGGTGCTGGCCGACACGCAGGTCGAGGCCGTGCTGCAGGAGCTGGACGACGAGCTCGTGGGCCTGGCGCCCATCAAGGCGCGCGTGCGCGACATCGCCGCGCTGCTCGTCATCGACAAGCTGCGCACCGGCCTGGGCCTGCCCTCGCAGCCGCCCAGCCTGCACATGTGCTTCTCGGGCAACCCCGGCACCGGCAAGACCACGGTGGCCCTGCGCATGGCGCAGATCCTTCACCGCCTGGGCTATGTGCGCAAGGGCCATCTGGTGGCCGTCACGCGCGACGACCTGGTGGGCCAGTACATCGGCCATACCGCGCCCAAGACGCGCGAGGTGCTCAAGAAGGCCATGGGCGGCGTGCTGTTCATCGACGAGGCGTATTACCTCTACCGCCCCGAGAACGAGCGCGACTACGGCCAGGAGGCGATCGAGATCCTGCTGCAGGTGATGGAGAACCACCGCGACGACCTGGTGGTGATCCTCGCCGGCTACGAGGACCGCATGAACACCTTCTTCCAGTCCAACCCCGGCATGCGCTCGCGCATCGCGCACCACCTGGCGTTCCCGGACTACTCGGCCGACGAACTGATGCGGATCTCGCGCCAGATGCTGGCCGAGCAGAACTACCGCTTCAGCCCCGAGGCCGCCAAGGCCTTCGAGCGCTACCTGGGCCTGCGCCTGCAGCAACCCCATTTCGCCAACGCGCGCAGCGTGCGCAACGCGCTGGACCGCGCGCGCCTGCGCCAGGCCAGCCGCCTGTTCGCGCAGCCGCAGCGCGAGCTCACGGCCGAAGAACTCACCACGCTGCAGGCGCCCGACATCCTGGCCAGCCGCCTGTTCAGCGACACCGAAGGGGCCGGCCATGCTTGAGGCCCTCATCTTCGACGTGGACGGCACCCTGGCCGACACCGAGGCCGCGCACCGCGCCGCCTTCAACGCCGCCTTCGCCGAGGTGCGCCTGGGCTGGCACTGGGACGACGCCACCTACATCCGCCTGCTGCAGGTCTCGGGTGGCAAGGAGCGCATCGCCCACCACTGGCGCATGGTCGAGCCCGACGTGGCCGGCGGCCAGGCCGCGCAAGCCACCATCGAGCGCGTGCACGCCATCAAGACGCGCCTCTACGAAAACCGCGTGAGCGGCGGCCAGCTCGCGCTGCGCCCCGGCGTGCTGCGGCTCATGCGCGAAGCCCTGGCCAGCGGCCTGCGCCTGGCCATCGCCACCACCACCACGCCGGCCAACATCGACGCCCTGCTGCGCACCCCGCTGGGCCCGGACTGGAAACGCCACTTCGCCGCCATCGGCGACGCGTCCACCGCGCCGCGCAAGAAGCCCGACCCGCAGGTGTACCAGCAGGTGCTGGCCACGCTGGGGCTGCCGGCCAGCGCCTGCCTCGCTTTCGAGGACTCGGCCAACGGCCTGCGCGCGGCCACCGACGCCGGCCTGCAGACCCTGGTCACGCCCACCGTGCACACCGCCGACCACCGCTTCGACGACGCCCTGCTCGTGCTGCCCCACCTGGGCGACGTGGACCAGCTGCTGCCCAGCGGCGTGGCCGGCATGGAGCAGCGCTGGGTCACGGTGGACGCGCTGCGGCGCTGGCACGCCGGCACCACGCTGTTCGAGTCGGCCTGAGCTTCTTTTTTTCAAACACAGAGTCGCCCCACGATGTCCCGCCCGCCCAAGTTCACCCCGTCGCCCAGCGTGCGCCTGGCGCCCTCCCTCCTCTCGGCGGACTTCGCGCGCCTGGGCGAGGAGGTGCGCGCCATCGAAGCCGCCGGCGCCGACTTCGTGCATTTCGACGTGATGGACAACCACTACGTGCCCAACCTCACCATCGGCCCGCAGGTCTGCGAAGCCATTCGCCCGCACGTGCAGATCCCCATCGACGTGCACCTCATGGTGGAGCCGGTGGATGCGCTGGTCCCGCTGTTCGCCAAGGCCGGCGCCAACTGCATCACCTTCCACCCCGAGGCCTCGCGCCACGTGGACCGCACGCTGCAGCTGATCCGCGCGCACGGCTGCAAGGCCGGCCTCGCGCTCAATCCCGCCACGCCGCTGGCCTGGATGGAGCACGTCATGGACAGACTGGACCTGGTGCTGCTCATGAGCGTGAACCCGGGCTTCGGCGGCCAGGCCTTCATTCCCCACACCCTGCACAAGCTGCGCGAGGCGCGCCGCCGCATCGACGCCCACACCGCCACCGGCGGCCAGCCGATCTGGCTGGAGGTGGACGGCGGCGTGAAGCTGGACAACATCGGCGAGATCGTCCAGGCCGGCGCCGACATCTGCGTGGCCGGCAGCGCCATCTTCGGCGCCGCCGACGCGGCGGGCGGCTACCACGGCGTCATGAGCGCGATGCGCCACGCCGCCACCACCCCGGACTTCCATTCCAGCAACGCCCCGCGGAGAACCACGCCATGCCACTGACCGGCCGCAAGACCCTCACCCAGTACCTCATCGAAGAACGCCGCCGCTTCCCCGAAGCCAGCGGCGATTTCAACGCCCTCATTCTCGACGTGGCCATGGCCTGCAAGGCCATCGCGCGCGCCGTCGCTTTCGGGGCTTTGGGCGACGTGCTGGGCAACCACGCCGCCGCCGCCGGCGGCTCGGTCAACGTGCAGGGCGAGACGCAGAAGAAGCTGGACGTGCTGAGCAACGATTACTTTCTGCGCATCACCGAGTGGGGCGGCCACCTCGCGGGCATGGCCTCCGAGGAAATGGACGCGCCGTACCAGATCCCGGGCACCTACCCGCGCGGCAAGTACCTGCTGGTGTTCGACCCGCTCGACGGCTCCAGCAACATCGACGTGAACGTCTCCGTGGGCAGCATCTTCTCGGTGCTGCGCGCGCCGGCCAGCGAGGACCGCGAAGTCACCGAGGGCGACTTCCTGCAGCCCGGCACGCAGCAGGTGGCCGCCGGCTACGCGCTTTACGGCCCCACCACCATGTTCGTGCTCACCGTGGGCAACGGCGTGACCGGCTTCACCCTCGACCCCAACCTGGGCGAGTTCATGCTCACCCACCCCGAGCTCACCGTGCCCGCCGACACGCAGGAGTTCGCCATCAACGCCTCCAACAGCCGCTTCTGGGAAGCGCCGGTCAAGCGCTACGTGGACGAGTGCCTGGCGGGCAAGACCGGCCCGCGCGCCAAGGACTTCAACATGCGCTGGATCGCCAGCATGGTGGCCGAGGCGCACCGCATCCTCATGCGCGGCGGTGTCTTCCTCTACCCGCGCGACAGCAAGGACCCGGCCAAGCCCGGCCGCCTGCGCCTGCTGTACGAGGCCAACCCCATCGGTTTCATCATGGAGCAGGCCGGCGGCCGCGCCAGCACCGGGCGCGTGCCCATGCTCGGCGTGCAACCCGACGGCCTGCACCAGCGCATCGGCCTGGTGTTCGGCTCGAAGCACGAGGTCGAGCGCATCGAGCGCTACCACGCCGAGCCGCCGGCGCGCAAGGACCTGGACAACCCCCTGTTCCACGAGCGCAGCCTGTTCCGCGTCTGACCCGATTCTTCAACTCCACGGGACATCACCATGTCTGAGCGCCACCCCATCATCGCCATCACCGGCTCGTCGGGCGCGGGAACCACCTCGGTCACCCGCACCTTCGAGAACATCTTCCGCCGCGAAGGCGTCACCGCCGCCATCATCGAAGGCGACAGCTTCCACCGCCACGACCGCCAGCAAATGAAGCTGCGCCAGGCCGAGGCCGAGCGCGCGGGCAACGGCCACTTCAGCCACTTCGGCCCCGAGAACAACCTGTTCCCCGAGCTGGAGGCGCTGTTCGCCAGCTACGGCCGCAGCGGCACCGGCCAGTCGCGCAAGTACCTGCACGACGCCGAAGAGGCCGCGCCCTGGAAACAGGCGCCCGGCACCTTCACGCCCTGGCAGGCACTGCCCCAGGACACCGACCTGCTGTTCTACGAAGGCCTGCACGGCGCCGTGGTCACGCCCGAGGTCAACATCGCCCAGCACCCCGACCTGCTCATCGGTGTCGTGCCCGTGATCAACCTCGAATGGATCCAGAAACTGTGGCGCGACAAGTCCAAGCGCGGCTACAGCACCGAGGCCGTCACCGACACCATCCTGCGCCGCATGCCCGACTACGTGAACTACATCTGCCCGCAGTTCGCGCACACGCACGTGAACTTCCAGCGCGTGCCCTGCGTGGACACCTCCAACCCCTTCATCGCGCGCGAGATCCCGGCGCCCGACGAGAGCTTCGTCGTGATCCGCTTCGCCAAGCCCAAGGGCATCGACTTCCAGTACCTGCTGAGCATGGTGCACGACTCCTTCATGTCGCGCGCCAACACCATCGTCGTGCCCGGCGGCAAGATGGAACTGGCCATGCAATTGATCTTTACCCCGTTCATCTGGCGCATGATGGAACGCAAGCAGAGGGCCTTCGCATGAGCGCGCGCCAGCCCCCGAACCTCGACCTCGCGCGCCGCATGGCCAACGCGATCCGCCTGCTCGCGGTGGACGCGGTGGAGGCCGCGCAGTCCGGCCACCCCGGCGCGCCCATGGGCATGGCCGACATCGCCGAAGTCCTGTGGAACCGCCACCTGCGCCACAACCCGGCCAACCCGAACTGGTTCGACCGCGACCGCTTCGTGCTCTCCAACGGCCACGGCTCCATGCTGCTCTACGCGCTGCTGCACCTCACGGGTTACGACCTGTCGATGGACGACCTGCGCCGGTTCCGCCGCCTGCACAGCAAGACCGCCGGCCACCCCGAGGTCGGTGTGACGCCCGGCGTGGAAACCACCACCGGCCCGCTCGGCCAGGGCCTGGCCAACGCCGTCGGCATGGCGCTGGCCGAGAAGCTGCTGGCCACCGAGTACAACCGGCCGGGCCACGCCATCGTGGACCACCACACCTACGTGTTCCTGGGCGACGGCTGCCTGATGGAAGGCATCAGCCACGAAGCCTGCTCGCTCGCCGGCACGCTGCGCCTGTCGAAACTGGTGGCGCTCTACGACGACAACGGCATCTCCATCGACGGCCACGTGCAGGGCTGGTTCACCGACGACACGCCGAGCCGCTTCGCCGCCTACGGCTGGCAGGTGGTCACGGTGGACGGCCACGACCCCGGCGCGATCGACGCGGCGCTGCGCCGCGCGCGCAGCGCCAGCGCACAGGCCGAAGGCAAGCCCACGCTGATCTGCTGCAAGACCATCATCGGCAAAGGCGCGCCCCACAAACAGGGCAGCCACGACGTGCACGGCGCCGCGCTCGGTGCGGCCGAGGTGCAGGCCACGCGCGAGGCCCTCGGCTGGACCGCCGCGCCGTTCGAGATCCCGGCCGACATCGCCGCCGCCTGGAACGCCACCGAACGCGGCCACGCGCTCGAAGCCGACTGGCAGGCGCGCTTCGCCGCCTACCGCGAGGCCTACCCGGCCGAGGCCGCCGAGTTCGACCGCCGCCTGGTCGGCGAACTGCCCGAGGGTTTCGCCGACGGCCTGCCCGCGCTCGTCGCGGCCCTGGGCCGGCGCACCGACGCCATCGCCACGCGCAAGGCCAGCCAGCTCGCGCTCGACGCCCTGGCGCCGCAACTGCCCGAAATCTTCGGTGGCAGCGCCGACCTCACCAGCTCCAACCTCACGAACTTCAAGGGCTGCGTCACCGCCGGCCCCGACAAGGCCGGCCGCTTCACCGGCGGCAACCACCTGAGCTACGGCGTGCGCGAGTTCGGCATGGCCGCCATCATGAACGGCCTGGCCCTGCACGGCGGCTTCATTCCCTACGGCGGCACCTTCCTCGCTTTCAGCGACTACAGCCGCAACGCCGTGCGCATGGCCGCGCTGATGAAGCTGCAGGTGATCCACGTCTTCACGCACGATTCCATCGGCCTGGGCGAAGACGGCCCGACCCACCAGCCGGTGGAGCACGTGCCCAGCCTGCGCCTCATCCCGGGGCTGGACGTGTGGCGACCCGGCGATGCGCTGGAAACCGCCGTGGCCTGGGCCCACGCCCTGCAGCGCCGCGACGGCCCCACCGCGCTCGCGCTCTCGCGCCAGAACCTGCCGCCGCTGGGCGACGAGACCCGCGCCACCGCCATCCAGCGCGGTGGTTACGTGCTCTCGGACATGCCGGGCGCGCAGGCCCTCATCGTCGCCACCGGCTCCGAAACGGTGCTGGCCCTGCAGGCGCAGACCGCGCTCGCGGCCGAGGGCATCGCCGTGCGCGTGATCTCCATGCCCAGCACCAGCGTGTTCGACCGACAGGACACCGCCTGGCAGGACGCCGTGCTGCCGCCCGCGCTGCCCGCCGTGGCGGTGGAGGCCGCGCACCCCGACTTCTGGCGCAAGTACGTGGGCCGCACGGGCCGTGTCGTGGGCATGAGCAGCTTCGGCGAATCGGCTCCCGCGAAAGACCTGTACGCGCACTTCGGCATCACCGCGGCGCGCGTGGCCGACGAGGTGCGCGCGCTGCTGCATCCGCGCCCCCGTGTGCGGGCCGGCATCGAGGCGGAGGCCGCATGAGCGCCGCGCCGGGCCGCCCCAAGCCAGCTCGCACCGCAGTGCGCAGCACGGAGGTTTCACCATGAGCGCCATCGACCTGGCGATGTTCGACCTCGACGGCACCCTGGTTGCCACCGCCGGCGAGATCGGCGACGCCGTCAACGACACCCTGGTGCGCTTCGACCTGCCCGCCGTCTCGCCGGTGCAGGTGGAGCGCTGGATCGGCCACGGCACGCGCGAGCTGCTGATCCAGGCCCTGGCCTCGGCCGGCAAGACCGAGGTGGCCGCAGTGCGCGCCAGCAGCGCCTTGCCGCTGATCGCCGCCGAGTTCGACCGCCACTACCAGCGCCGCTGCGGCACGCGCAGCCAGCTCTACCCCCAGGTGCGCGAAACCCTCACCGCCCTGCGCGAACGCGGCGTGAAACTCGCCGTGGTCACCAACAAGGAAAGCCGCTACACCGCCACCGTGATGGACGCGCACCGCCTCGCGCCCCTGTTTCACCGTGTGATCAGCGGCGACACCCTGCCCACCAAGAAGCCCGATCCGGCCGGCATCCACAGCTGCCTGGCGCTGTTCCAGGTGCCGCCCGAGCGCGCGCTCTTCGTGGGCGATTCGTCCATCGACGTGGCCACCGCGCGCAACGCCGGCGTGCGCGTCTGGGCCCTGCCCTATGGCTACAACATGGGCGAGCCCATCACCGCCTGCGCGCCCGACCGCGTGATTCCCGACCTCTCCGCCTTGCTGAACTGAACCCCCATGACACAGAAAACTCCCCTCCGCCTCGGCATCAACGGCTTCGGCCGCATCGGCCGCAACGTGCTGCGCAGCGCCATCCAGAACTTCAGCGACATTGAAGTGGTGGCGATCAACGACCTGCTCGAGCCCGACTACCTGGCCTACATGCTGCAGTACGACAGCGTGCACGGCCGCTTCAAGGGCGAAGTCAAGGTCGAGGGCAACACCCTGATCGTCAACGGCAAGAAGATCCGCCTG
>QFCS01004880.1_pt1 | contig 38768 bp, 43 predicted proteins | sample 3576561 | NCBI WGS metagenome assembly QFCS01 | reverse complement strand
TCACTTGCATAACGCGGCATCCGTCGCTCATACTGGCGACGGGTGAAATCGGTCCAGGCCATGCTGTCTCCATCGAATCTTTAGCAATCCGACGGAATCACAACCTGCTGATTTCACTCAACTCTTTTTCGGTCAGGCTCTGACGGGCGTTGGCGACCTTGAGGATAATGGCCATGCGGACGAGTTCCGCCAGGCTCTTGGCCTGCATCTTGGACATGATATTCGCGCGATGAACCTCTACGGTCCGCCGGCTGATGTCGAGATCGTAGGCGATCGTCTTGTTGGGCAGACCTGAAACCACGGCAGACAGAACCTGGCGCTCGCGATCCGAAAGGCTGTCCAGACGGGCGCGCAACAGTTTATCGTCGGCGGAGACTTCGACCGTGCCCTCGAGCCGGCTTGCGGCCCGTGTGATTGCATCAATCAGGGTCCGGTCCTCGAACGGCTTCTCGATGAAATCGACGGCGCCTGCCTTCATGGCCGATACCGCCATGGGCACATCGCCGTGCCCCGTAATGATGATCGCCGGTGGGAGTGCGCCGATTGCTCCAAGCTTTTCCAGCAGTTCGACCCCGCTCATGTCGGGCATGCGCAGGTCTGTTACCAGACAGGCATTCGCAAGCGTCGGCGCGGCAGCGAGAAAGCTTGTGGCGGATTCGTGCACCCGCACGGTAAAACCGGATATGGTAAGGAGAAAGGCCAGCGACTTGCGTGCCGGTTGCTCGTCGTCGACGATATGTACGACATAGCTGTCAGGATTCATACTCCGCCCCTTGGCCGGCGATTGGCAACGTGAACCTGAACGTCGTTCCCCCATTCTCGTTCCGGCGTGCCGAAATACCGCCCCGATGGGCCTCTATTATACGTTTGGATATTGATAGCCCTATGCCCATGCCGCTCGCCTTGCTGGTGACGAAGGGCTGGAACAGTCGGGCCGCGATCTTGTCGGAAATGCCCGGTCCCGTATCCTCCACTTCGACGACCATTTGATCGGGGCCGTCCGGCAATGTCCGGACGATGAGTTCCCGGCGCTCGCCATCCCGCATGGCTTCGATGGCGTTGCGCATCAGATTGATAAGAACCTGCTGAATCTGGATGCGGTTGACAAGCACCTCTTTCGTAGTAGGCGAAAAAGCGAAAACCGATCGCACGCCGAATTCCTTGGAGCCGAGAAGCGCGAGAGCGCCGGCTTCCTCGATCAGCTTTCGCAGATCTTGCGGGGCTTTCTCCGTCTCGCCGCGGGTGACGAATTCACGCAGATGGCGGATGATTTCCGCGGCGCGCAGCGATTGCCTTGCGGTATCCTCCAGGGCTTCGCGCATCTGGGCCGCCGGCCCCTCCGCCATGTTCTCCAGCAGCCGGACGCAACCCTGCGAATAGTTCGCAATGGCCGCGAGGGGCTGGTTGAGCTCATGCGCAAGTGTGGAAGCCATCTCCCCCAGTTCATTGAGGCGCGCAAGCCGCGTCAGCTCGTTCTGGATTTCCTGCAACCGTGCCTCGGATTCCTCGCGTTCGGTCAGGTCACGAATGAAGCCTGTGAAGAACCGGCCGCCCTCCGACCGGACCTCCCCGACCGCGAGCTTCATTGGAAAGGTGGAACCATCCTTGCGCAGGCCCACGACCACGCGGTCGATCCCGATGATCCGCTTCTCGGCGGTCTTGATGTAGCGCTCGATGTATCCGTCATGCTCGTGATGATAGGGCTCGGGCATGAGCATGTTGACGTTGCGGCCGAGCACCTCGGCCTCCGTATAGCCGAACTGTCGCATGGCCGCGGCGCTGAAGGACGTGATCAGGCCTTGTTCGTCGATGGCGACCGTCGCGTCCGGCACGGTATCCAGGATCGAACGAAGGTGAGCCTCGCGCGTCCTGAGCGCCCTTTCCGTCCGGTCCAGGGCCCGACGCGCATGGTGGAGCATCTCACCCATCCATGTGATCACCAGCCCCACCAGAGCGAAGACGCCAACCTGAAGCCCGATCGTCCCGCTAAGTCCGGCGATGAAGGTCGCGCTGACGAGCGAAAGCGTGAGGGCGAGAAGGCCCGGCCCCATGCCGCCGGCGATTGCGGCGATGAGGATGACGGGAATGAAGAGAATGAACGTGGCGATATTGCCCAGCACGTCCTGAAGCAGCCAGCGGATTCCGAAAATGCTCGCCACCGATATCAGCGCCAGGCTGTACCCGGCCCTTCCTTCGAAGCGACGCGAAAAAATCGCCTGAAGGAGACGTCCCTGGAATCCGGGTATATCGCGCGCCGGCATGGCTTTCCTATCGGGACGCCAGCCCGGGCGTCATCGGGAGGAGAGTTTTGATCAGCGTCAAGGATACAACCAATGGGGCATGAAAGGAAGAAAGGATATTCGAACGAGGGCCGTGCAACATGGACCGGAAACAAACCTTCAACTTCGGTTACTTCCTTTTGGCGCTATTCTTGCTCGGCGCATTCCAGACATGGTTTTCCTGGCGAGACGTCGCTCGGCTTTCCCACACGGAGCTGATGCAGATGGTGAGCGAGGGCAAGGTGGCGTCGGTGACTATCACGGAAACCAGCGTTCAAGGCCGATTCAAGACGCCGGTGGACGGCAAGAGTCTGTTCCTGTCCATCCGCGTCGATCCGGACGCGGCGGCTGCCTTCGAGAAGGCGGGGGTCGAGGTCACGGGCGGTCGCGACAGCAATTGGCTCACTACGATCCTGTCCTGGGTTCTGCCGGTGCTGCTCTTCTTCGGCGTCTGGATGCTGCTCTTTCGCGGTTTCGCCGAGCGACAGGGCATGGGCGGGCTCATCAATATCGGCAAGTCCAAGGCGAAGGTCTATGTCGAGCGCGAGACCGGCGTGAGCTTCGAGGATGTCGCCGGCGTCGACGAGGCCAAGCTGGAACTGATGGAGATCGTGTCCTTCCTGAAGGACAAGGACAAATACGGCCGCCTCGGCGCGCGCATCCCCAAGGGCATCCTGCTCGTCGGCCCGCCCGGCACCGGCAAGACACTGATGGCCCGTGCGGTCGCGGGCGAGGCCGGCGTGCCGTTCTTCTCGATCTCCGGCTCGGAATTTGTCGAGATGTTCGTCGGCGTCGGGGCGGCCCGGGTGCGCGACCTCTTCGAGCAGGCGCGCAAGGCGGCCCCGTGCATCATCTTCATCGACGAACTCGATGCGCTCGGCCGGGCGCGCACGCCCTTCAGCGGCTATGGCGGCGGCGACGAGAACGAGCAGACGCTCAACCAGTTGCTTTCCGAACTCGACGGATTCGATCCGCGCGTCGGCATCGTCCTGCTGGCGGCGACCAACCGGCCGGAAATCCTCGACCCAGCCTTGACGCGCGCCGGCCGCTTCGACCGCCAGGTCGTACTCGACCGGCCGGATCGCAAGTGCCGCGAAGCGATCCTCAGGGTGCACATGAAGCAGGTCAGGACCGAACCGGGGCTGAATGTTGGTGACATTGCCGGCATCACCCCGGGCTTCACCGGCGCGGACCTTGCCAATCTCGTCAACGAGGCGGCGATCTTCGCCACCCGCCGCGACGCGGACGAGGTGACAATGGCGGATTTCACCGAGGCGGTGGAGCGCATCGTCGCCGGCGCCGAGCGGCGCGGCCGGCTGCTCAGGCCCGTGGAACGGGAGCGCGTCGCCTATCACGAGATGGGCCATGCGCTCGCCGCCGCATCGCTGGCGAAGACCGATCCCGTCCACAAGGTCTCGATCATCCCCCGTTCGATCGGCGCGCTCGGCTATACGCTGCAGCGGCCGACCGACGACCGCTTCCTCATCACCGCCAGCGAATTGAAGGAACGCATGATCGTGCTGCTGGCTGGTCGGGCCGCGGAGGAAGTCGTTTTCGACGAGATTTCGACAGGGGCGGCCGACGACCTCGCCAAGGCGACCGACATCGCCCGCCAGAGCGTCACCCGGTTCGGCATGAGCACCGCGCTCGGGCCAGCGGTGCTGGAGGCGGAAAAGCAGCAATGGCTGGGCGACGGTGCGCGGTTGCAACCGCGGGGTTTCGCCGAGGCAACAGCGCGGGAGGTTGATCTTGCCGTTCGCGGCATGATGGATGAGGCGGGCGCTGCGGCGCGGAACCTGCTGCGCGCCCGCATCGACGACCTTCGGGCGGGCGCCCGCCTGCTCATCGAGCGCGAGACGATCACTCCCGACGACTTTCCGGCACTTCGGCGGCCGTCAGAAGACGGAATCAGGCCGCCGGCCATAGATCGCGCAGCGGTTTCTTCATCGAGTTCCTGACCTGCACGATCTCACCATGGGAAACGTGCCTGTCCAGCAGCCGGAACACGGCGCGCACCGCCCCCTCGGGATCGACCAGCATGTCGCCGGCGAAGGCGTCCTCGATGCGGGCGATGAAATCCTCTTTCCTCCGGTCCCATACCGGCGTCTGGAGAGGCTGCCAGTTCTCGAAATAGATGCCGCGCACCAGAACGGGCAGTTGCGAGGAGAGGTCCGTCATCTCCTCCGGCGGAAGCCAGTCGCGCAGGGCATGCAGCACGCATCGCAGAAGATGGTAGGCGCGCGGCTGCGTCCAGTCGAGATCGTCGGCAAGTTCGTTGACCCACTGCTGTGCCTGCTGCGCGGCTTGGGTGAAAGGGGTGATTGATGTGCTACTCATCAGCTGTCTCCCTGGAAATCCGGTGCGCCAGCGGGCGCACCGGCGGTTATCGGCTGCGGTCACGCAGCTTTGACCGCGATGGTCTTTTCCGCCTGTTTTGCCTGAGCGGTCTTGGGCAGCTTGATCGTCAGCACGCCCTTGGTGAACGCGGCGTCGATCTTGTCGGCGTCCACCCCGTCGGGAAGCTGGAAACTGCGCTGGAACGAGCCGTAGCGGCGCTCGGAAAGGTAGTAGTCCTTCTGCTTTTCTTCCTTTTCCTCCTGCTTTTCGCCCTTGATCGTCAGCGTGTGATTGGAGAGCTTGATCTCCACGTTCTTCTCCTCGATGCCGGGAAGCTCGGCCGTGATCTCGTAGGAATCGTTCTTCTCGACGAGGTCCATGGCGGGCAGCACCTGCCATTCCTCGCGGGACATGCGCGGCAATTCGAAGCCGAAGACGCTCGACGGCAAGCGCCAGTCGAAGGGATGGAAGCTCTCGAAAAGCTGGTCGATGTCACGCCGCAGTCTTTCCAGCGGACGGCGCTCGCGCTGGGCAGGGGCGGTCGTCTTCGTGACGGGCATTTTGGTGGCAGCTTCGGCCATGATTGATCTCCTTTGCGTTGAATAATCGTCCTCATTGCCGTCGCCCCGGTCTTCGTCGCGCGCCCAGAACGGCGGGGCGGAGGGGCGGCGGTGCTTCCCGCCGGAAAGTCGCTCGTCGGCGCGCTGCCGCCCGACCTTGCTTCGCCTGATCGGCTCGATCCGGCAGGCATCCCAGAAAACGCCGGCCGTCACCCTGTCGCATTGACGCGGATCAAGGTCGTCGCGGCTGGGTTCTGATTTTCATTCTGAAGACTTTCAAGACGGAGCAATGGCCGTGATCGCATCGTTGGGGACAGGCAAAGAGCATCAGGGTCCCTGCGTCGGCCCGCTTGCCAGGAAAGGGTGCCGTCATGATGGCCGGTAGCCGGCTCTGGCTCGCCCTCCTCCTGCTCGCCGCCCTAGCGGTCGCCGGGTTCTATGCCTGGCGGCAGGCCGGCAATGGTGCGCTGCCGGACGGGTTGGCGAGTGGCAACGGGCGCATCGAGGCCGTCGAGATCGATATCTCGGCGAAATCGCCGGGGCGGATCAAGGATATCCTCGTCGACGAAGGCGATTTTGTGAAGGTGGGCGATGTGCTGGCCCGCATGGATACGGCGGAACTTTCGGCCCGTCGCCGGCAGGCGGAGGCGCAAGTGCAGCGCGCCTCCATCGGCGTGGACACCGCCGGGACGCTGATCGTCCAGCGGGAGGCCGAGAAGACAGCGGCCGCCGCCGTGGTGACGCAGCGCGAGGCCGAGCACGATGTTGCGCAACGCACGTTGGCGCGCTCGGAACAGCTTGCCGCCAGCAACACGGTCTCGCAGCAGATCCTCGATAATGACCGCGCAGCCGAGCGCAGGGCCGCCGCCGCGGTGGCCGCCGCCAAGGCGCAGCTTGCAGCGAGCGAAGCGGGGATCAATGCGGCGCGGGCGATGGTCGTGGATGCGCAGGCCGCCGTGGACGCGGCGCGCGCCGCGATCGAGGCCATCGACACGGAAATCGACGACGGGACTCTACGGGCGCCGCGCGACGGACGCGTGCAGTATCGCGTCGCCCAGCCGGGCGAGGTGCTCGGCAGCGGCGGCCGGGTGCTCAACCTTGTCGATCTCGGCGATGTCTCCATGACGTTCTTCCTGTCCACCGCCGAGGCCGGCCGAGTCGCCATCGGCACGGAGGTCCGGCTCGTTCTCGATGCCGCGCCCCAATATGTCATTCCCGCCCGGGCGACCTTCGTCGCCGACGTGGCGCAGTTCACCCCGAAGACGGTCGAGACCGAGGAGGAGCGCCAGAAGCTGATGTTCCGAATCAAGGCGAAGATCGCACCAGAATTGCTGCGCAAATATATCCAGCAGGTGAAGACGGGCCTTCCCGGTGTCGCCTATATCCGGCTCGATCCGACGGCGGAATGGCCCGCCGCCCTCAAGGGAACCCTCCTGCAATGACCCCGCAGGCAACCGCGCCGCGCCGGGTGGCCTGGCTGGAAAATGTCGGGCTTTCCTATGGCAGGACGCGGGCGCTCGATGCCGTCACGCTCGACATGCCGGCCGGCTGCATGGTGGGGCTCATCGGCCCCGACGGTGTCGGCAAGTCCAGCCTGCTGTCGCTGATCGCCGGCGCGCGGACAATGCAGGAGGGGCATATCGAGGTGCTCGGCGGCGAAATGGCGCGGTCCGCGCACCGGCGCGCCGTCTATCCGCGCATCGCCTACATGCCGCAGGGCCTCGGGCGTAACCTCTATCCGACCCTCTCCGTCTTAGACAATATCGATTTCTTCGGCCGGCTTTTCGGCCACGGGCGGCAGGAGCGGGAGCGGCGAATCGCCGAGCTTCTCAATAGCACAGGCCTTGCGCCCTTTGCCGACCGGCCCGTAGCCGCGCTTTCGGGCGGCATGAAGCAGAAGCTGGGCCTTTGCTGCGCGCTGATCCATGATCCGAACCTCCTGATTCTCGACGAGCCGACGACCGGCGTCGACCCGCTGGCCCGCCGACAGTTCTGGCAGTTGATCGAACGGATCCGCGCGCGCCGCGAGGGCATGAGTGTGATCGTCGCCACGGCCTACATGGAGGAAGCGGCACGCTTCGACTGGCTCGTGGCGATGGATGCCGGGCGGATACTGGCCCGCGGCACGCCCGCCGAGCTTCTTCGCCATACAGGCACGCCTGATCTCGATGCCGCCTTCATCGCGCTGCTTCCGCCCGAAAAACGCGTGGATCACCGACGCGTCGTCATTCCGCCGCGTCCGGCCGGGATGGATGTAGAGATCGCCATCGAGGCGGAACATCTGAGCCGGCGTTTCGGCGACTTCACGGCCGTGGACGACGTGAGCTTCCGCATCGCGCGCGGCGAGATCTTCGGCTTCGTCGGCTCGAACGGCTGCGGCAAGACGACCACGATGAAAATGCTGACCGGCCTCCTGGAAGCGAGCGGCGGGCAGGCAAGCCTGTTCGGCCGCAAGATCGATCCGCGCGACATCGCGGTGCGGCGGCGTGTCGGCTACATGTCGCAGGGTTTCTCCCTCTATTCGGAACTCACGGTCCGCCAGAATCTGGAGCTGCACGCGCGCCTCTTCGGCATGCCCGCTGCCGATATCGCTGCCCGGGTCGAGGAGGAGGCCCGGCAGTTCGCGCTTGCCGGTCACATGGACGCGCTGCCCGGCGCTCTGCCGCTCGGGATCCGCCAGCGGCTGTCGCTCGCCGTCGCGACGATCCATGCGCCCGATATCCTGATCCTCGACGAGCCGACCTCCGGCGTCGATCCGGTCGCCCGCGACGGCTTCTGGCGCATCCTCATCGACCTGTCGCGACGCCGGGGCGTCACCATCTTCGTATCGACCCATTTCATGAACGAGGCCGAGCGCTGCGACCGCATTTCGCTGATGCATGCCGGCAAGGTCCTCGTTAGCGACACGCCGGCGGCCATCGTCGCCGGCCGCAACGCCGATACGCTGGAAGCCGCCTTCGTCGACTATCTGGAAGAGGCCGCGCCGGCCGAAGGGGCCACCGCGTCCGTGCCAGAAGCACCGCCGCCGCAGGAGGAAAGCCCGCGTCCCCAGGGCCGCTTTTTCGACCTCCGGCGGATGTTCGCCTATACGCGGCGCGAAACGCTCGAATTGCTGCGCGACCCGATCCGCGCGACGCTGGCCACCATCGGCAGCCTGATCCTGATGGTGGTGATCGGCTACGGCATCAACATGGATGTCGAGAACCTTTCCTTCGCCGTGCTCGACCGGGACGACACCGCCGTCAGCCGGGACTACGGCCTCCAGCTCTCGGGCTCGCGCTTCTTCACGGAAAGGCCGCCGCTCGCCGGCCATGCCGACATGGACCGGCGCATGGAAAGCGGCGAGATCAGCCTTGCGCTGGAAATCCCGCCGGGCTTCGGACGTGACCTGGCGCGCGGCCGGCCCGTCGCCGTCGGCGCCTGGATCGACGGCGCGATGCCCATGCGGGCGGAGACCGTCCGCGGCTATGTCGAAGGCATGCACATGGCCTGGCTCGCGCAAAAGGCGCGCGAGACCTACGGCAAGGATGCCGCCAAGGGCGATTTCCAGCTCGAGGTCCGCTACCGCTACAATCCCGATGTGCGCAGCCTCGACGCCATGGTGCCCGCGGTCATTCCCATGCTGCTGTTGATGATCCCGTCCATGCTGGCGGTGCTGAGCGTGGTGCGCGAGAAGGAGCTGGGCTCGATCGTCAATTTCTACGTCACGCCGGTGACGCGGCTGGAGTTCCTCATCGGCAAGCAGATCCCCTACGTGGCCGTGGCGATGATGAATTTCGTCCTGATGACGGCCTTCGCCATCTTCGTCTTCGACGTGCCCTTCACCGGCAGCTTCGCCACCCTGTCGGCGGCGGCCTTCCTCTATGTTATCGTGGCGACGGCGATGGGGCTCGTCCTTTCCACCTTCCTGAACAGCCAGATCGCGGCGATCTTCGCGACCGCGCTCGTCACCATGCTGCCCGCCTCGCAATATTCCGGCCTCATCGATCCGGTGACGTCGCTTGAGGGACTGGGCGCCTTCATCGGCCGGATCTACCCGACCACCCATTTCATCACCATCGCCCGCGGTACCTTCTCCAAGGCGCTCGGCTTTGGGGACCTCGCCGGCGCCTTCATGCCGCTCCTCGTCGCCGTCCCGATCCTGATCGGCCTCGGCGTGATCTTTCTCAGAAAGCAGGCGCGCTGATGCGGGTGGCGAACATCCTCCAACTCGGTATCAAGGAACTGCGTGGCCTCGGGCGCGATTCGGTGCTTCTCATCCTCATTGTCCATGCCTTCACGCTCGCGATCTACACCGCTTCGAAGGCGATGCCGGAAACGCTCAACCGCGCGCCGATCGCCATCGTCGACGAGGATCGTTCGGCCGTGTCGACGCGCATCGCCAGCGCCTTCTATCCGCCCTATTTCCTCGCGCCGTCGCTCATTTCGCTTGAAGAAATGGACAGCCGCATGGATGCTGGCCTCGACACGTTTGCTCTCGACATTCCGCCGAACTTCCAGCGCGATCTTCTCGCCGGACGCTCGCCGACCCTCCAGCTGAATATCGACGCGACGCGCATGTCGCAGGCTTTCACCGGCGGCGGCTACGTCCAGGCGATCGTATCGGGCGAGGTGGGGGAGTTCCTTGCCGGCCACCGCACGGAGACGATCCTGCCCGTGTCCATCGACCTGCGCGCCCGCTTCAACCCGGAGCTGGACAAGGGTTGGTTCGGGGCAATCAGCGACGTCATAACGTCGATCACCATGCTGTCGATCGTGCTGACCGGTGCTGCGCTCATCCGCGAGCGCGAACACGGCACCATCGAGCATCTGCTGGTCATGCCGGTGACCGCGTTCGAGATCATGGTGAGCAAGGTCTTGGCGATGAGCTTTGTGGTTCTGGCAGCCGCCATTGTTTCCCTTGTATTTGTGGTTGAAGGTTTGCTTGCCGTGCCGGTCAACGGCTCGATAGTCCTGTTTCTTGCCGGCGCCGCGCTCGACATCTTCGCCATGACCTGCCTCGGCATCTTCCTTGCCACCATAGCCGGCTCCATGCCGCAATTCGGACTATTGCTGATGATGGTGCTGATGCCGTTGCAACTGCTATCTGGCGGCATCACCCCTCGCGAAAGCATGCCGGAGGTCATCCAGATCATCATGCTTGCTGCGCCCAACACGCATTTTGTCATGTTAGCGCAGTCCGTTCTCTTTCGAGGGGCAGAACTCGATGTGGTCTGGCCGCAGCTCGTGGCGATGCTCATCATCGGACTGGCTCTGTTCGTCTTCTCGCTTAGCCAGTTCCGGCGCTATCTGCGATAGTGAGCCCTTCTTCAACGCGCCGTCTCTGTTCACACGGTGGCGACATCATTGCCCTATGGAGGCCAATCGCGCGCAAATGACGCCGACAGCGTGCCGTGCCATCGTCATCTATGGCGGTTTTGCCAGGTGCGATGGCGAAGCCGCTCATCGCGATCGATGGTCAATGCGCTTAGGATCATTTCGCTATCCCCGCCGCGCCGGAAGATACGCCGCACGAACCACCCCTTGATCATGATCAATGCTAGTGGCGCCCGACGAGATGTAAATTTGGTCTCCAAGCATCTAAGTTCGAGGGGCCACTATGACGAGATATTCCTCCAAGCATCTGGAGCAGCGTGAAGCGAAGTACAGGCAAATCCTCGTCCACCGACAGCAACAGCTGCAAACGCGTCTGGAAAAGATAGAGGATGATTTTCGACAGCCTCGAAACCGGGACGACGATGATCGTGCCGTAGAACGCAACAACGACGAGGTGCTGGAGGAGCTGGGGGAGACCGGGCAAAAGGAGCTTTTTGCCATAGAAGCCGCCCTTGATCGGATGAAAGAGGGCGCCTTCGGTTTATGCGTCAAGTGCGGCAGGGCGATAACAGATGAACGGCTTGATGTGGTCCCGCACACGCCGTTCTGTCGGCCCTGCGCACGTTCGCTCCAACTTCGCTAGAGCGCTCATCGCCTCGTCACTGGCAATTCCGGTGTGTCTGTGCCGAACCTTTGGTGGCTAGGTGTTCAGTCCCGGCATTTGATGAATTGACCGGGCTTGCCGGGCTTCCGAAAGTGGAGCCCATGGCAAAACATCGCATTCACAGTATGGAATTCAAACGGCAGGTCGAGCAGGAGTTTATCACTGGCGAGACGCTTCATGGTCTGGCAAAGCGCCACGACGTGTCGCACAACTTGATCCGGATTTGGGTGCGCAAGTACGAGGAAGGCGCGTTCGATGATGACGCTCAGGCCGCCGACCTGATCCAGGAATACGAGGCTCGGATCGGCGCTCTTGAACGCCCCGTCGGGAAACAGGCGCTGGAACTGGAGTTTCTAAAGGGGCTCTGAAAAACGCGCGGCGGCCGAGAAGCGAAGCTACATCCGTCATCACCGGCCCGCTGGCATCTCCGTCGCTGAAGGATGCCAGTTGATGGGTATCGCACGCTCGACCTACTATGAAAGCCCGAAAAAGCCTGTCGACGATACCTCTATCGTCGAGTCTATGTTTGCCATCTGCGATGAATTTGAATTCTACGGCTATCGTCGCATTAGTGCCGCGCTACGTCAGCAGGCTTTGATCATCAATCATAAGAAGATCAGGCGGCGAGATGGCTCAACATGCTCAGCTCCGTATCGACACTGGCCTTGAGATTTACTTTTGTGATCCTCACAGCCCCTGGCAGCGCGGCAGTAACGAAAACACACACGGCCTGCTACGCCAGTATTTTCCAAAAGGAACGGACCTCAGCCAGCATGGGGCCGATGAACTCCGTGCCGTCGCGCATGGTCTCAACAGCAGACCACGCAAGACGTTGAACTGGCGCACGCCTGCAGAGGCTCTCGACGGGTTGCTCAAGTCGGATATGATCGAAGGTGTTGCGGCGACCGGTTGAATCTGCCCAATACGCAGCTCAGATCAACCGGGACGCACTGGCTGGCGGTGGTCTCGTCGGCTCAGTGGGACGCAGGGGGAATCCGTACGACAATGCAAAGGCCGAAAGCGTCATGAAAACGCTGAAGGTCGAAGCGGTCTATCCGATGGCTTATGAAACATTCGAAGACGTGTCCGAACACCTTCCCCACTTCATCGAGGAGGTTTACAATAAACGCAGACTTCATTCAGCGCTCGGCTATGTGAGCCCGCAGCAGTTCGAGGATCAGCATATCCGGCAAACTGGCAAAACAGAGGCCTGATCACTGCCCGCCCTTAGGGGCGCGCTCCAAAAGGGGATCACAAATGTGCCGGTCTCTCCGGAGGCGGCCATGTTCCTGCATTCCCTCATCCGCTGACATGGAACATCGCCTTCGCCAGGAAGACGATCAGGACGACGTGGCAGAATACGCTGAGGTGGATGAAGCGGACATGTCTGGACCTGAGCTTGCCGCGCGATCCCAGCGTGACGGCGGTGATGAAATGCACCAGAACGCTGAACGCAAGCACGATCTTGATCGAAAGCATCGTCGAAAAGCTGCTGGCGAAGGGACGGGCGAGGTCGTCGCGGTACTGCCAGGCCATGAGGGCGCCGGCCGCATAGAGGACCACGATGACGAACGGCATCAGGCGGCGGGCGCGGCGACCGACCTCGGTTTCCACCGTTCGCATGACGTCTCGCCCGACGGGCTTGCGGATGCCTTCGAGGATGAGGACCTCGAAGAAGACGGTTCCGACGAACATGATTGCGGCGAAAAGATGCAGCGTGACGAGAGCGAAATGGGACATGACGGGCGACGTTCCCTGTGTTCCTAGCCTGTGATTGCGCCTTCGTTGGCCGGGCGGGCGAGGGTGGCGAATTTCGCGAGCACGCCGCGCCTGTAGCGGGGTTCGGGCTGCTTCCAGGCGGCGCGGCGTCGTGCGATCTCGGCTTCGTCCACCTCCAGCCGCAGGAGGAGCCTTCGCGCGTCGATGGTGATGATGTCGCCTTCCTCGACGAGTGCGATGGTGCCGCCGACAAAGGCTTCCGGCGCGACATGGCCCACCACCATGCCCCAGGTGCCGCCGGAAAAGCGCCCGTCGGTGATGAGGCCGACGCTTTCGCCGAGCCCGCGCCCGACCAGCGCGGCGGTTGGCGCCAGCATTTCCGGCATGCCGGGCCCGCCCCGGGGGCCGAGATAGCGCAACACCAGCACCTCGCCCGGCCTGATCCTGTCGGAGAGGATCGCTTCCATCGCCGACGGCTCGTCGTTGAACACGCGGGCAGGGCCGGTGATCGTCGGGCTTTTGAGGCCGGTGATCTTGGCGACGGCCCCGTCCTCGGCGAGATTGCCCTTCAGGATGGCGAGGTGCCCCTGGCGGTAGAGTGCCCCGTCGATCGGCATGATGACATCCTGGTGGGCGCGCGGCGCATCCGGCACGCCGGCAAGTTCGTCGGCCAGCGTTCTGCCGGTGATCGTCAGGCAGTCGCCGTGGAGGAGCCCCGCGTTTTGAAGGATCTTCAGCACTTGCGGGATGCCGCCGGCCGCGTGCAGGTCGACCGCCATGTAGTGGCCGGAGGGCTTCAGGTCGCACAGGACCGGGACCCTGCGGCGCACGCGCTCGAAATCGTCCAGCGTCCAGTCGATACCGGCGGCATGGGCGATGGCGAGATAATGCAGCACCGCATTGGTGGAGCCGCCGATCGCCATGACGAGCGCCACCGCATTCTCGATCGATTTGCGGGTGACAATGTCGAGCGGCTTGATGCCTCTCTTCACCGCCTCGACCAGAACGCGGCCGGACTGCGCCGCGCTGTCGCGTTTCTCGCGGTCGGGAGCGGCCATGGTGGAGGAATGGAGCAGCGACATGCCGAGCGCCTCGAAAGAGGAATTCATCGTGTTAGCCGTGTACATCCCGCCGCACGAACTTTTGCAGGGACAGGCGTTGCGTTCGATGCCCTCGAAGTCCTCTTCGCTCATCGAGCCCGCCATGAAGGCACCGACAGCCTCGAAGGCCGAGAGGATAGAAAGCTCCTCGTCCTTCCACCGGCCCGGCTTGATCGTGCCGCCATAGACGAAGATCGCCGGCGCGTTGACGCGCAGAATGCCGATCATCCCGCCGGGCATGTTCTTGTCGCAGCCGCCGATGGCAAGGACGCCGTCCATCCATTGTCCCTGTGCGCAGGTCTCGATGCAGTCGGCGATGACCTCGCGCGAGACCAGCGAATATTTCATGCCCTCTGTCCCCATCGACATGCCGTCGGAGATCGTCGGCGTGCCGAACATCTGCGGGTTGGCCCCTGCCGCCTTGATGGCCGCGGCCGCCGCGTCGGCCAGCGGCTGGAGCCCGGCATTGCAGGGAGTGATAGTGGAATGGCCGTTGGCGATGCCGATCATCGGCTTGTCGAAGTCGGCCTTCTCGTAGCCGAGCGCGTAATACATCGCCCGGTTTGGCGAGCGTGCGACCCCTTGCGTGATGTGCTTCGAGCGTTCGTTGAAAGGCATGGGGAATCCTCGATGGGAAGATGCGCACTGTTTCGTCGACGGGCGGTGCTGGCGGACTGCCTTCCGTTCTAGGAGGGCGGCGGTGTCGCGACCCGCCGATCGCGATGCGGCCGGTTGATCCAGCCGGGAGGATCGCTGGCCGGAAAGGATTCCCACGACGCCTGCGCGACAGTGTCCCATCCCGGTTCCGGCCCTTCGGTTTCACTCATGTCCTCGTCTGCGGTCCTTGTACGCCGACGGATATCCGTCTGCCTGGCCATGACGCTTCTCCTTGTCATTCCGGCTTAAAGATATATTCTATATATATGTTATTCCTCCACTGGAGGGAATGCAACGGCGAAAGCCTCTTTCCATCCTGAAGACAAGGAGAAGCCGCCGGATGCGATTGACCAACTTTTCCGACTACGCGCTGCGCGTCCTGATGCTCGCGGCCGCGCGGGCCGACCGGCTGATCACCATCGAGGAAACCGCCGCCGTCTACGGGATTTCGCGTGCGCATCTAATGAAGGTGGTCAACCAGCTCACGCGGGCCGGTTTCCTCAAGGCGGTTCGCGGCCGTTCCGGCGGACTGACGCTTGCCAAGGCTCCGGGACAGATCAATCTCGGCGACGTCCTGCGCGCGACGGAGCCGGATTTTGCGTTGGTGGAGTGCTTCACCACCGATAACCATTGCATGCTGACGCCGCGCTGCCGCCTGCGCGGCGTTCTCCACGAAGCGCTCGGGGCATTCATCGTGACCGTCGAGCGCTATACGCTCGCCGATCTCGTTCTCAGCCCCGAGGATTTCGGCCTCCAGCCGGCTGCGTGAAGCGAGTGGCATGGCAGGCGGTTCAGGTCGCAGGCGCGACAAAATCGCCCTTGTTTCCTCTCCATAAAAGATACATTCTAAGTACATCTTTTATGGAGGCAGACATGTTGCCGGCAAGCGAAGCCGCTGACGGCCGGGTTGGGGCGGGAACGCCTGACCGCGCGGAACGTCTCGAGATGCTTTTTGCCATCTGGAGTCAAGGCCTCGGGAGTTGCCCGACCTGGTTGGTCACGGAACTCGGGGATTGCGAACGAGCGGACCGTGCGCCCGTCATGAACGGGGGCGGGCGCGGCATGGATCAGGGTCGCACCAAGATTGGGCAGAGGTGAGTTTCATGCCACGCAACTTCCAAGAATACGTGCACCCCAGGGACGATGCCGAACGTGCCCGTCTGGAATGGCTCGTGCGGGAGGATTACGACCGCTCTCATCCCGGCGACACCTTTGACGACATGAAGCGGCGCGCCGCCTTCGCCCGGGAGGACAGGGGCCTTTACCGGGACTGGCTCGCCATCGCGGCGGCACGCTCGGCCGGACTTTCCGCGCTAGTCGCCGCGAATGAATTTCCGGTCGCTGCGGAATAGGCAGGCAGGGAGACACACATGGACGTTTCCGATTTCTTCAGCAAGGCACCGACCGTCACGGTGCATGATCCGCTGGCTATGTTCCTCGGCGCATCCGCGAGCGGCGTCATGACCTATTGCTACACCGATGCCGTGAAGCTTGCGGGGCATTCCTGCCCGACCGTCGCGGGCGCCTATCTCATGATCCGCAAGGGTCTCGCCTGGCTATATGGCGACGCGTTGCCCGAGCGTGGGGGTATCGAGGTCCACATGCGAGACCCGCGTGACGAGGGCACCACCGGCGTCGTCGCGGCCATCGCCACGCTGCTGACCGGGGCCGCACCCGAGACCGGCTTCGGCGGCATCGGTACGGATCGTCGCTTCGCGCGCCGCGATCTTCTGCAATTCGATACGCCCATCCCTGGCCCGATGGCGTTGCGCAGGCGTGATATCGGCAAGGGTGTTGTCCTCGATCTGGATGCGTCACGGGTGCCGCCGGATCCGGCGATGCGGGCGCTCTTGCAAAAAGTCACGGCAGGATCGACCGACAAGGAGGAGCAGGACCGCTTCGCTGTGCTATGGCAGGAACGGGTGGCGCGTATGCTGCTGGACCATGCCAACGATCTTGAACTCGTCCGTATGACGGAATGGCAGGCCGCTGCGTAGGCGGTGCACAGCGGAGGGCGGTGATGGGATGCTGAAGGATCGTTTGCGCCTGGTTCTCGTCGAGCAGGCCCAGGCCGGCGAGCCGGTCACCTACCGGGAGCTTGCCGATCGGCTCGGCCTGACCCCGCCGCAAACCATTCAGCGCATCGCGCAGGCGCTGGAAATCCTCATGGCGGAGGACGTCACGGCGGGTCGGCCGTTGCTTGCCGCGCTTTGCGTCAGCCGGTTGCAGCAGAGGCTGCCCGCCCGTGGCTTCTTCCTCACGGCCGAGGCCCTCGGCGTTTTCACGGAAGACCCCGAGGGCTTGGAGGCGCGTGGATTCCATGAGAAGGAACTTCAGCGCACGCTCGCCTATTACGGCCGGCCATAGGCCGCACGCATGGGCAAGTCTCATACGACAGGGGCAATCCCGTCGAGCAAACAGTCCGGCTCGATTCGTGTTCGATCCGGCGGAGGTATGAAACGGAGAAATTCTGCGTTTGATGTCGAAAAATGGATCGCCGTAAAGTTCTTTGTGTGGCGACAAAGAACTTTGGCCGGTCTGCTGCACTACGTATCGCGAGCGGAAGAACCGGTGAGATGAGCATGGCAACGGATGTCGAAGAAGCCCGCGGGGGGGGCCAACACACAAAGAAATGTTGGATTGATTGGGATCCGCGCAGCCCGGAGGTCTTCTCGGACCAGATCGGTGCGTATGATCGGATGCGTGAAACGTGTCCGGTCGCCCATAGCGACTATCTCGGATGGTCGCTGTTCCGCCACGCGGATGTCCTGCGCGTTCTTTGCGACCACGAGACCTTCAGCAACGTCGTTTCGCGTCATCCTTCGGTTCCAAACGGCATAGACCCGCCGGAGCACACGCTCTACCGCCAGATGATCGAACCCTATTTCGCGCCGGACCGCATCGCGGCGTTCGAGCCCGTCTTCCGCCGCATCGCCCGTGAGCTGGTGGATCATCTCGCCGCCAACCCGTCGTCCGATGTCATCCGGGACTTCGCCGAGCCCTATGCCGTGCGCATCCAGTGCGGCTTTCTCGGCTGGCCGCAGAGCGTGCATGCGCCGCTGCTTGAATGGATTTACCGGAATCGTGCGGCGACGCTCGCCCGCGACGCTGAGGCCATGGCGGCCGTGGCGCTTGAATTCGACGGCCATATCCGCGCGCAGCTCGCCGTGCGCGAACGGGCCGGCGCCGGCGCCGCCGACGATCTCACCACCTGCCTGCTCCGCCAGACCGTCGACGGCAAACGGCTGGACCATGCGGAGATCGTCAGTATCCTGCGCAACTGGACGGTGGGCGAGCTTGGAACCATCGCGGCCTGCGTCGGCATCATCCTGCATTTCCTCGCCGGGCGTCCCGATATCCAGGACCGGCTTCGCAGGGACCGCGGCGAGCTTGCGCCGGCGATCGACGAAATCCTGCGGCTCCATGGGCCGCTGATCTCCAATCGCCGCGTCGCGACGCGCGCGGTAACCATCGGCGGGCGGACGCTGGAGGCCGGGGACCGGATAATGGTGATGTGGGCATCGGCAAACCGCGACGGCGCGGCTTTCGCGGATGCGGACGCGTTCCATCCAGGGCGCGACCAGTCGCGGAACCTGCTCTATGGCGCGGGCATCCATGTCTGTCCGGGCGCGCAGCTGGCAAGGATGCAGTTGAATATCGTGCTCGACGAACTGCTCGAAGGCCTGGAGTCCTTCTCGCTTCTCCCCGGCGCCGCGCCGGTCCGCGCGGTCTATCCCGCCAGCGGATTTTCCTCCCTCTTCCTGACGCCGGCGTGATGACGCCCCGGAGACCAGGCATGCTGATAGCCGTCGTCACCATATCGGACCGCGCGAGCCGCGGGCAGTACGAGGACCTGAGCGGTCCGGCCGTCGAGGCGTGGCTGCGGGAAACGGTCGTGACGCCGTTCGAGATCGTCAGGCGGGTCATTCCCGACGGCATCGGGCCGGTGCGCGACACGCTTCTGGCCCTGTGCGAAGAGGAGCACGCGAACCTGATCCTGACGACCGGCGGGACGGGGCCTGCGCCGCGCGACGAGACGCCGGAGGCCATGCGCGAAGTCGTGACACGGGAGCTGCCGGGCTTCGGCGAGCAGCTGAGGCGCGCAAGCCTCCAGCAGACGCCGACGGCAATTCTCTCGCGGCAGATGGCCGGAACCCGCGGCAGGACGCTGATCATCAACCTGCCCGGAAAGCCGGGGGCTATCCGGTTCAGCCTCAACGCCGTCTTCGCCGCCGTGCCCTATTGCCTCGACCTGATTGGGGCGGGGTGGATCGACACGGATCCCGCCCGGGTGAGGGCTTTCCGGCCCGCGCCCTCGTAAGGGCTTTGTTCGTGGAGGAGACCGGCAAGAGCCGACCGCTGCTGGTTTTACATCCGGCGGGCGTGTTCTTTGCGCTTGCCGCGGTCATGGCCGCGGCGCTTCCGTGGCTCTAGCTCCTGCCGCTGGAGGACCCGCGGCTGGCGCATGCCAGGCTGGGACTGTTCGGTTTCGCCGGCACGGCCATCTGCGGCTATGTCATGACGGCGCAGAAGGCCTGGACGGAACACCGGCTTCCGGCGCCGGCGCTTTTCATCGGCGCGCTCGCCCTCGGTGCGCGATTGGCCTCGCTCGGCTTCCCGGGGGATCTCTGGCCGGTCGTGCTGCTGTCGCTGCCGGTCGCGCTTATGATCCTGTGGCCCGTCTTGCGGGCAAGGCGATGGGACAAGGCGCCCCTGGCGATGGTGCCGCTGGCGCTTGTCGCGGCGGAGGCGATGGTTCTTGACCGGCCGGATCTCGCTGGCCTTCTCCCCATGGCCATCGCGGCCCTCGTCTTCACCGTCGGGGGGCGGCTCGTTCCGTCCTTCGTCGCCGAGGTACGCCGCCGGCGCGGCCTTGGCGCGCTGCGGCGGCCGCCACTCTGGCCGGGGGCCGCCCTGCTTGCAGCAGGGTTCCTGCAGGAGAGCCCTACGGGAACGCTCGCGCTGCTGGCCGCGGTGCCATGGGTCGCCGTCCACAGCGTCGACGGCCTGCGGCTCGGGCAGGCGAACCGGATGTTGTGCCTCGGCTATACCGGCCTCGTTCCCGGATTGTTCGCCATCGCCGCGGCGCGGTCCGGGATGGTGCCGCAACTGGTTGCGGTGCATGCGCTGACCATGGTGAGCATGGGGCCGATGATCCTTGTGGTTGCCGCGCGCGTGACAATGCGGTGTCCGGCGGGGGCGGCGCTTCAGCCGCGCCGCCGGCACTGGGTCGCCCTCGGGTTCGTGTCGGGCGCGGCCGTCGCGCGCACACTGGCGGAACTGCCCGGGCAAGCCCCGGTATCCCGTTGACGATAGACCGGTTCTGTTCGGGTCGTCGGCCGCGCCCTCGGTTTGCTGCCTCAATCGGCAGTAAATCCTTCAAAACGCGCCATTCTGCTTCACTCAAATCGCCCCGGCTCAAGCCTGCCTCCAAAAGGAAGCCTTGAATCAAGCCAATCGCACCGCGTCAACCAATTCGTCCACGCGGCCTAGGCTTTCTCCGCTGAGTTCGATGCGATGGGCGTTGTGGACGAGACGGTCCAGGATGGCGTCGGCATAGGTGGGGTCTCGTCAACCATGTAGCGGCTCTTTGACGCCTTCAGGGCTTCGGCGAAGGCTGGTGTGCCGACAGCCGCGATCGCGCCGCCGGCGGCAGCGGCCAGAAACGAGCGACGACTGAAGAAACAGCTTTGCGGGGTGATTTCCGAGGCGGCTATTCGTGGCGGGCTATAGAGGGACATTGTGCTTACCCTTTTTGTTCGTGAAGGCTTGCTAATTCCTTATTCTCAGAGTTGGAAATCAAGACGCGACTACAGCGAGCAAATTTTCGTGTCGGGACCGTGATCGACACGCGATCTTGTACGTCCGTGTTGCCGCTTAGACCGAAAGAAGGACAGAAATAGTGCGTCTATTCCAAAGGGAATCCAGGGAGGCAGTGACTTAAGACCTATTACAGCGACTATGGATTGACCCAACCAGAAAGCTCCCGCCTAACAATTCTCTCAAGCACTTTCATGCCTTCGGACGAATCGTTAAGGCAGGGAATATGCGCGAATTTCTCGCCGCCATTGTGCAGGAAGCTTTCGGCGGCCTGCTCGGCGATCTCCTCCAGCGTCTCCAGGCAATCGGAAACGAAGCCGGGATTGAGGACGGCGATGCGCTTGACGCCGTCCTGCGCCAGCTTTTCCACGGTCTTGTCGGTGTAAGGCTGCAGCCATTCCTCCGGCCCGAAACGGGACTGGAAGGTGACGACCAGCTTTGCCTGCGACCAGCCCAGCCGCTCGCGCAGCAGGCGCGCGGTCTTCTGGCACTGGCAGTAATAGGGGTCGCCCTTCTCGAAATAGCTCTTGGGAATGCCGTGGAAGGAGGTCAGCACCTTCTCCGGCTCCCAGTCGAGCGTGGCCAGATGTTTCTCGATGGAGATGGCCAGCGCGTCGATATAGGTCGGGTCGTCGTGATAGGGCGGCACGGTGCGCAGCGCCGGCTGCCAGCGCATCTTCAGCAGTGTCTCGAACGCCTTGTCGTTGACGGTCGCGGTCGTCGCCGCAGCATATTGCGGATAGAGCGGGAAGACAAGGATGCGTTCGCAGCCTTGCTTCTGCAGATGCTCCATGCGCGAGGCGATGGAGGGCTGGCCGTAGCGCATGGCCCAGTCGACGACGACGTTCGAATGATCCTTGAGGGCTTCGGCCATCAGCTCGGCCTGGCTGCGGGTATAGGTGCGCAGGTAGCTCTCGTTGCGGTCCTTGTTCCAGATCGTCTCATAGGCCTTGCCGACCTTGCCGGGGCGGGTGTTGAGCACGATGCCGAAGAGGATGGGATACCAGGCGATGCGCGGCCATTCGATGACGCGCTTGTCCGTCAGGAATTCCTTCAGGTAGCGGCGCATCGATGTGTAGTCCGTGCCATCGGGCGTGCCGAGATTGACGAGCAGCACGCCGACCTTGCCGTGTTTGAAGGGCGGATGGATCTGTTCAATTTTTGCAGATGTCATTCGCATTCTTTGTTATGTCAATTTCAGTTACCAGGAAGCATGGGAAGAAGCGCGGCAGTTTCCCGGCTCGGGCGAGTAGGGTCGGCACGCCGTTCCAGGACATACAGGCCGACATCTATGGTTCCGGCCTTAAAACCAGCCGCGCAGTAGCAAAGGTAATAGTCCCACAGGCGATGAAACCGTTCAGTGTAGCCCAGTGCGCTGATCCGGGGCCACGCGGCGCGAAATCGCTTGCGCCATTCGAGGAGCGTGCGCGCATAATCCGCGCCGAAATATTCACTTTGCACCAATTGAAGTCCTACGCGCGCGGCCTGCTCCTGAATTATGCCTTTGGTCGGAAGCATGCCGCCGGGGAAGACATGTCGCTGAATAAAATCTGCGGCGCCACGATAGGCTGTAAAGCGGCTCTCGTCGATCGTAATGACCTGCAGGACCGCGTGTCCTCCCACACGAAGCCTTTGCTGCAGAGTCTTGAAAAACAGCGGCCAATAGGCCTCGCCAACCGCTTCCAGCATCTCGATAGATACGATCCGGTCATAGCTTCCCGTGACATCCCTATAGTCTTTCAACTGCAGGCGGACCGCTTCCTGCAGGCCGTTGGCCCGGATGCACTCCGTCGCATGGTCTAGTTGCGCTGAGGATAGCGTTACACCATCCACCGTGGCGCCCGCACGTGCGAGACTTCCTGCGAGTGCTCCCCAACCGCAACCGATCTCCAGAATTTGCTCGCCCCCCTTGATCGACAGGAGCTGTTTTACCCGCTCTATCTTTGCCCGTTGGGCCTCCTCCAGGCTGAGGGCCGGTTTCGTGTAGAGCGCTGAGGAATAGGTCATGCTCGGGTCGAGCCACTCCCTGTAGAAGGCATTGCCGAGGTCGTAATGATAGGCGATGTTCTTCCGGCTGCCTCTCTTGTTGTTCGCGCGCAGCGCATGGCGGAACCGGTGCAGCAGCCTGACCGCTAGGTGGCCTGAAATCTTCTCGTCAAGCATATCGATGTTCCGTGCGGCCAATTCCAGGCAGGCTTCCAGGTCCGGCGTCGACCAGTCCCCATCGATATAGGCTTCCGCGAAGCCGAGATCACCGCCTGTCGCGAGCCGGCGGACGGCCCGCCATCTGTGAATATTGATCGCCGCCGAAGGCCCCGGACGTGTGCCGATATGTTCACTAGGTTCGCCTGAGGGCAGGACAACTGTGATTTTCCCGATATCGACAGTTGCGATGACGGCGTTCATTGCGCGCGCGAAAAGTCCGATCCTCGCTCTGTTTTCGCCAAGACCACGCCTGAATATTCTTGCTAATGCGACCACGATGTCTTCCTGAAAAAATCGATAAAATTATGGGGCAGGCGCTTCGGACGCCGTGCGGCTCAAAGCCGTTTCAAGCCGTGTCCGTGTAACTTGCTCTTTCCGGTGGTGGCGGACTTGTGCGGAAGCGTGCGCCTTTCAGCCAAAGCTTGAAGGCTTCCCAATGGATACCGGCCATCACCTTCATCGTCATGAAGGGGAAACGGATCAGGCAGCGCGCCAGCATGCCATCCGTCAGCGGCGCGGCGTCCGCATTGAACGTGGCGGCCATGACCGGCTCTTTGCCTGCGGTTTCATGAATTCGCAGCCGGACAGTCCGGCCGGGCGGGAGGATGCGGAAGTGGTAGCGCAGCCCCATGTCCATGAAGGGGGAAACATGAAAGACCTTCGTTCGCGTCTGCCGAATGCCGGCGGCGCTGATGTCGCCCGCGAGGACCGGTGCCACATAGCTGTGGCGTTCGCCGAAGGTGTTCCTGACTGCATAGATGATCGCAATCAGCCGGTCTTCCTCGTCGTAGGCGAAATAAGTCGAGAGCGGGTTGAAGACATAGCCGAACATGCGCGGGTAGGCGAGCAGCAGAATTCGCGCCGCAGGCCTTTCGAGACCGGCGCGTGCCAGCAGACGGTCGGCGAACTGCCGCAGGGTCTCGCCATCCGCTTCGACATGATCGCGCTCATGGAACGACAGAATCCCCGCACGGTTCACTGCGAGAAGACGGGTCAGTTCGTCAAGATCGACAAGCCGGTCAACATCGACCAGGATGGAAAAGACGTTGTAGCTGAAGCGATGGCCGAAGGGGTGGAGCCTCTGGTGCATTACTTTTCCGGGATAGAGCGTGCCGGCCGCTGACGGCGGCGGGCCGTTGTCACCCATGCTGGTTATCCGGATTTGCTTCATGCCATGCTTCTTTCCGCTCGTCATCGTGCCGGCTGCCAGCGCACGTTCTTGCACAGCACGCCACCGAGAATACAGCCACGTGTCAGAAGCGAATTGTCGGAAACCTGCACTGTGATCGAATAGGTCCGCTCGCGTTTCTCATCATAGGCGGTGCCGGACAAGGTATCCGACGATTTTGGCTGAAGCGACATGACGAGACGATCACCTGCCTCTTCGCCCTTGCTGGTGTCCCGGATCCAGAGATTCGTCGCGCAGATATTGCGGCCGCATGGCGCGATCCGGACACGGGCATTGCCGTCGTCGCGCAGCCATATGCCGCTTGGATCTGCGGATTGCTGTGCGTGGGACTCCACGGCAGTCAACATCAGGGCGGAAAATGCAGTCAGAACGGCTATCCTCATCGGTCCATCCTCGTAGCTCTCCGTTGACTACGCACGGGCTGGGGAATCGGTTCACTTGAGGTGATCCGTCAGGACTATCAAGCCGTAGGAATGTCGAGAAACGTCCTGGGAGACACCGGCATGAAAACCATCGTCATCGCCTATCTGGCGACCGGCATCGCCTTTCTGATCGTCGATGCCATCTGGCTTTCCACGATGGCGGATATGCTTTACCGGCCGCTCCTGGGTGACAAGCTGGCACCGCAGTTTCATCTGGCGCCGGCCGTTGTCTTCTATCTGATCTATGTTGCCGGTATCGCGTTTTTCGCCGTGATGCCCGCGCTCAGCGGGGGCGGGCTAGGCAAGGCTGCGCTGAACGGTGCGGTCCTCGGCCTTGTGGCATATGCGACCTATGACCTCACCAATCAGGCGACATTGAGAGACTGGCCGCTTTCCATCACGCTTGCCGATATTCCCTGGGGCGCGTTCGTCACCGCGATCGGCGCATCAGCCGGTTTTCTCGTGGCGAGCCGCATCGGCTGACCGTTCCGTCTGAGCCAGAATGCCTGAGAACAGGATCGCGACGAAGGCGGTGAGCATGCCCGCGCTCAGGAGGTTGAGCCGCGCCAGAGCGGCATATTGGACTGCGTCGTACCGCGCGAGCGGCTGGCCGTAGGCTTCATGCAACAGAAGGAAAATGCCGAAGGCGAGCGCTGCAAGCGCCAGCCCGACGACGCGCTCCCGCGGACGAAACACCAACAATGCGATGACGCCACACGGAACGAGGAAGATTTCGACCGCAGACGCCGTGCCAAAGAGCCATGCCGAAAGCATGGTATTGCCGATCCCCGCCAGCGGCAGCAGAGCCCGCCCCGCCGCATCATTCCAGCGCGCCACGGCCGGCACGGCGACAAAGAACGGCGTCGAGAGAAACGTGAACCAGGCGGCTGTGATGTCGGAGCTCACCAGCCAGAAGAGATAGAGCGGGTAAAAGGGTTGGTTCGACGCGACCAGCAAGGAAGTCATGTTCGCCGCAGCGACACGCGGGTCGGGATGGTGCGCATAGGCCCGCACCATCGCGGTGAGGCGTTTCAGAAAGAAGATCACCGGCCTGCGCCGGCGGGGCTGAGGCGATAGTGGCTCACGCCCCATTCTTCTCCATCGGCATGGCCGAAGAGCCCGGCCGTGGCGAGGAAAAACATCCGCCAGCGCCGCATCCAGACGGATGCGTCCTTGCCGTAGGTCGCCTCGAAGATGGTGCGGACCGCGTCACGGTTTCGGTCGAAATTGTCGAGCCAGTCCTGCGCGGTGCGCTCGTAATGCTTGCCGTTCCAACGCCAGTCCCGCTCGACGGTGAAACTGTCGTCAAACGCGCGAACCAGTCCATGGCTGGGCATGACGCCGCCGGTAAAGAAATACTGCGCAATCCAGTCCGCCTTGTCTGCATGGTCGAAGCGATAGGCCGTCTTGCGATGCGAGAAGACATGCAGGAAAAGCCGCCCGTCGTCTCGGATCCAGCTGCGTGCACGCTGGAGCAGGCAATGCCAGTTGGACATGTGTTCGAACATTTCCACCGACACGATGCGGTCGAAGGTGCCGTCCGGTGAGAATGTGTTCATGTCCGCGGTGATCACGGTCAGATTGCGAAGGCCGCGGCGTTTGGCTTCCGCCTCGATATAGGTCCGCTGCGAGGATGAATTCGAAACGGAGACGATGCGACTGGACGGAAAGCGCTCTGCCATGAACAGCGAGAGGGATCCCCATCCGCAGCCGAGCTCGAGAATATCCTGCCCGTCGGCGAGGTCCGCGTGAAGGCATGTCTCTTCCAACGCCGCGATTTCCGCTTCTGCGAGTGTCGTGGCGGGCGAGGCATAGAGGCAGGATGAATATTTGCGGCGCGGGCCGAGCACCAGCGAGAAGAATGCCGCGGGAAGCCCGTAGTGCTGGGCATTGGCGTCATCCGTGTGCACGGCGATGGGCCATTCGCTCATGGAGCGCGCAAAGTCCTGGTCCGTCGGACCGGGCCCCTCCGCCAGCAATCGGCGCGTGCGGCCAACGAGCCGGCTGATGCCGAACCGCAGGGCATGATCGGGTAATGGCAGCCGCTCGGCGGCGGTGATGGCGGTCACAGCAAGGTTCATATCGTCTGCTCCCGTTTTTGCGCGCCCGGCCAGAAGGCGTTGACGCGCTTGGCATAGGCGGTGAAGGCAGCGCCACGCGAACGCATCATGTGCGCTTCAAGCGGTGGAATCCCTGAAACGTGCACCAGCAGCCAGTACATCAGGGCAGGGCCTGCAAGCGCCAGCCAGCCCCAGCCCCAATCGCCGGCAGGGCCGATAGCCACGACTGCATAACCAACCCATCCGAGCCACTGGAAGAAATAGTTGGGATGGCGCGACAGGCCCCAGAGACCGACATCGCAGACCTTGCCCCCATTGGTGTCGTCGCTGCGAAACCGTGCCAGCTGCGCATCGGCAATGCCTTCCCCGACGACGGCGATGACGATGATCGCGATGCCGGCAATATCGCTCCACTGCCAGCCCATGGCCGGGTTGCGTGCTGCGGTGAAGATCGTGGTGGTCAGGAGAAGCGCGGCGGCGGCCTGGAACTGCAGAAACAGGAAGAGACGCCCGCGCCAGCGCTCGCCCCATTCCTCCTGAAGTTTCGCGTAGCGAGGATCCTCACCGCCCTTCAGCGTGCGCCGCAGGATATGCAGGCCAAGACGACAAGACCAGAGCGCGGCCACCGCTGCAATGAGAAGCCGCCGTTGCCCTTCGCCCTCCCAGCCTGAAACCGGAACAAGCGCCGCAGCGACGCCGGCCGTGCCTACGAGAAAGGACCAGACGGTATCGACCCAGCCGGATCCCGCCCTCTTCACGACCGCGAGCCAGACGGCTGCCATGCCCAGCGAGATAGCAGCGGCCAGAAGAAGGAAGAGCGCCACCGCCGACATGGTTCAGATCCCGAAGATCGGCTGCAGCATGCGGCCAATGAGATTGTTGAAGCGCATTTTACCCTCCATAGCGGCAAGGCAAACACAATCATCGCCATTGTCGACGACCGGTTGGTGATCAACGTCTTCGTCCATTTCCGCGAGATCACCTGGACCGAATGTTCCGAAACGATCGGTGTATGAACCCGATACGATATAGGTGAACTCGGTGCCGACATGTCCGTGGTCGGGAAGGGCGCGGCCCGGGCCGACCTTGAGCAGGATGAGATTGGCATCCGGATCCTGCGGCACGCCGACCCGGCTCATCTTCATACCGGGCCCGATCCAGCGCCAGCGTCCGATATCGCAGCCGCGCAAAGCGTCCGGCAGGCGAATGCCTTCAATCTCCACCGGCGCCCGCGGCGGCGGTGTGAAGGGGGCGGTGGCGTCCTCATCGTCCAGCAGGGCAAGTACGTCGCTCAATGCGGTTGCCGACATTTGCGTCGCTTCCGTTTCTTCGAGAAGCGCGCCCCCCAGCGCTTCATATTCGCCGACGCGGGCGCGACAGGCCGGGCAGCTTGCCAGATGCGCCCTGACGACGATGGCGGGCGCGGGGGCAAGCGTGCCGGTGGCATAACGCATCAGGGTCTCGTCGGTTGGGTGATGTGTGGTGGTCATGGTTTGTCTTCCAGCAGCCCGCGAAGCCGGTTCATGGCCAGGCGTGTTCTAGATTTCACGGTGCCGAGCGGAATACCCAATTCATCGGCGATTTCGGTCTGCGATCTCTCGCTGAAATACGCGAGGCGGATGATCGTCTGTTGCTCGGGTGAGAGCGCGGTCAGCGCGGCGCGCACCGCAGCGTCCCGCTCGGCGTCGAGCATTCCATCCTCAATCGTATCCATCGCCGTCTCAGCATCCGGCGGCAGAGCCGACGGGTCTTTCTGCCGTCGCAGATGGTCGATGCGAATGTTGCGCGCGACTGTGAAGATCCAGGTCGCCACGCCCGCGCGTTCCGCATCGAAATACGAGGCCTTGCGCCAAACGGTCAGCATCGTTTCCTGCACGAGATCATCCGCCGCGACGGAGGACAACGTCCAGCGAAGGAAGAAGGTCTTCAGCTTCGGTCCGAAATAGCGGAAGAGGAGGGCAAAAGCCTGACGGTCTCGATCCTGCGCAACCTGTCGCATCATTTCGACAAGCGCATCGGGCGAAGGCGTCTGTTGTTTGTCCCTTGAACTCACCACAGCAAGGCGCCGGCCGGTCTGGAGACCGGGTTTGTGATTACTCTCAACGGGGTTCGAAGCTTCATTCATGCATCCTTATACGCGGTGCTCTCCGAAGCGGATCACACTATGCGATATCGTCCTTCGCAGTGATCCGTCAAAAGTGTCCGCCCGTAAAGGATACAGATAGTTGTACAAAGTTCGAAAGCCGCAAAAGGATCGTCATGCGCCATTTTCCTCAATCGGATCGGCCACTCAAAATCGCGGTTGTCGGCACGGGCATCGCCGGCCTTTCAGCGGCATGGTTGCTTTCGAAGCGCCACGAGGTCACCGTTTTCGAGGCGGACGGTCGCGTTGGCGGCCATTCGCACACAGTGGATGCGGGCGGTGTTCCGGTCGACACTGGCTTCATCGTCTATAACGAAGTGAGCTATCCTAACCTCACTGCGCTGTTTACGCATCTCGACGTCCCGACCAAGGCGTCGGAAATGTCCTTCGCCGTCTCGATGGACGGTGGGAAGCTGGAATATGCGGGTACGAATCTCGCCGGTCTTTTCGCCCAGCGCAGCAACCTTGCCAGCCCGCGCTTCTGGTCGATGCTGCGAGACCTCGTGCGTTTCTACCGTGAGGCGCCAAACGGCGTGCGCGATCTCGATCCTTCCGCTAGCCTCAACGACTATCTCGATAGCGCCGGCTTCGGACGGGCGTTTCGCGAAGACCACCTCTATCCAATGGCGGCCGCGATCTGGTCGACACCGGCACTTGAGATCGGGAATTATCCGGCGCTTTCCTTCGTGCGCTTCTGCGAGAACCACGGCCTGCTGAAATTCGTGCGCCGGCCAATCTGGCGAACGGTCGATGGCGGCAGCCGTGCCTATGTCGAGCGGCTGATAGCGTCGTTCCGCGACAGGATCCGGACCGGTACGCCGGTAAGGGCAATCCGACGCGTCAACGGTGCGGTGGAGATTTCCGCGGGCGGCGCGGAGGCCGAATGGTTCGATCATGTCGTGATCGGCGCCCATGCGGACCAGGCGCTGGGGATGCTTGCCGATCGCTCACCACGCGAAGCCGAACTCTTGAGCACGTTCACCTACGGAGATAACGAGACGGTCCTCCACCGCGATGAAACCTTGATGCCAAGCCGCAGGCGTGTCTGGGCAAGCTGGAACTACCTCGCGCAATCCGGACGTGACCGCACGGCAGTGCGCAAGCCCTGCGTCACTTACTGGATGAACCGGCTACAGGGGATTTCCGATTTGCGTCCCTGCTTTGTGACGCTTAGCCCCTTACATGCACCCGCCGAAGACAAGGTGATCTGGCGCGGACTTTACCAGCATCCTCTCTTCAACGCCGCGACGCTTGCCGCGCAAAAGCAACTATGGTCGCTTCAGGGTGAGGCCAATACGTGGTTCTGCGGATCCTATTTCGGTTCCGGCTTCCACGAGGATGCCATTCAGGCGGGTCTGGCCGTTGGCGAAACCTTGGGAGGAAATATGCGGCCATGGTCCGTCCACGGCGAATCCGATCGAATATTCCGAACCCTGCAGGGCGCTTGATTGCGTGCGCCTTCAGGTTCTTCTGCAATTCTCGATGCTTCCTGCCCACCAGTCTGATACCACGTCCCCAGAGTAAAAGGATCTTCCCTCGCGCAGGTCCTGCGACGATCCGCTTTTTGTGATGGGAACACATGGGACACAGTGAAAGGCGGTTTGCGCTTCGGGATCGAACCCGAGCCAACCATGAGAAGCTCGACGCCGCGATCGGCGCATTTGACAACCTTGCGGCGTATCGGCGCTATGTGACTTTCCTCGGCAGATTTCGCTTCGCGATGGATCGGGTCTTGCACGATGTCGTCTGGCCACGGGATTGGTCCTGGCGTCCGACCGCCGTGTCCGATTCGATCGCGCAGGACGCGAAAGATCTGGGGCTCCGGGTAACACCGAGTGAAACGTCGATTGTGCTGTTTGAAAATCAAAGCGGTTTGTTGGGTGCGGTCTATGTTCTCGAGGGATCAACTCTCGGCGCGCGCGTTCTGAGATTCCGAGCCGCCGCGCTTGGAATGACCGATGGTTTCGGTGCACGGCACTTGGCGTTCATGACGTGCGACATGTCGTGCTGGCAGTCCTTTCTTCGTCAACTGGAAGATGTTGAAGACTTCGACATCGAATGCGCCGCCCAGGCCGCGAATGCTGTCTTCGATCTCGCCTTGCGATGTGTCGAGACCGGCGGGCTACCGTCTCCTGACTTCAAAGCGAGCGCCGATTAGCCATCGATTACACGCCGAACCTTCTCGGCGAGCTGCTCCAGACTGAAGGGCTTTTGAAGCAGGTGGGTTCCGGCGTCCAGGATGCCGTTGTGAACGACGGCGTTTCGAGTGTAGCCGGTTGTATAAAGGACCTTCAGTTCTCCCAGTTTCTCCGACGCCAGGGTGGCGAGTTCACGGCCCGTCATCTCAGGCATGACAATATCCGTAAAAAGGAGCGCCGGCTTCAGGCCTTCTCGCAACAGGGCGAGCGCTGCCGCGCCGCTAGCGGCTTCCGCCACCGTATAACCGAGTTCGCGCAGTGCCTCGACGGAGAAATTGCGCACCCGCTCGTCATCCTCCACCACCAATACGAGTTCGCCACGGACGCCGCGCGCAGGGTCAGCATTCTGCGGCGAACCCTCTCTGGCTTCCGTCTCGCCGTAGTGACGGGGAAGGTAAAGTTTTACGGTGGTTCCGTGGCCTGGTTCGGAATAAATCTTCACGTGTCCGCCGGACTGGCGCACGAAGCCAAAGACCTGGCTTAGGCCGAGGCCGGACCCCTTGCCGACCTCCTTCGTCGTGAAGAAGGGATCGAAGGCCTTTGCGAGAGTGTCGCCGCTCATTCCCGTGCCGGTGTCGGTGACCGCAATCATCACATATTGGCCGGGCGACATCGTGTGTTCTTGGGCATAGTCCTCGGAGACGAATGTGTTGGCCGTTTCGACGGTGAGCCGGCCGCCGTTGGGCATCGCATCCCGGCCGTTGACCGCTAGATTGAGGACCGCGTTCTCAAGTTGGCTGACATCGGCATTTATGCGCCATAGCCCCGCGGCCAGCACGGTCTCGACCTGAACCTGCTCGCCGAGCGCCCTTGTCAGCAACTCGCGCATGCCGGCGACCATGCGGTTCGGTTCGATGATTTCGGGCTGGAGTGGCTGACGACGGGAAAACGCGAGCAGACGTTGGGTGAGAGCGGCTGCCCGGTTTGCGCCGTCCTTGGCGGCGTCGATATAACGGGCAAGATCGGTTTCGCCGCGCGCCAGGCGCCTTTCGAGGAGGTTCATGGCCCCTAAAATGACAGCAAGCATATTGTTGAAGTCGTGCGCGACGCCGCCTGTGAGTTGCCCGACCGCCTCCATCTTTTGCGCCTGTCGCAACTGTGCTTCGGCCTCCAAGAGTTTGACGGTGCGCTCCCGCACTTCTTTTTCAAGCTCTTCCCGCGATCGCGCGAGGACCTCACGCGCGTCGACAATGTCCTGAATGTCCGTGCAAGTACCGAACCAGCGGGTGATTGCACCATCCTCATTGCGCACAGGCTGCGCGCGGCCCAGCACCCAGCGGTACTTTCCGCTTCGATGACGGAGCCGATATTCGATGTGGTAGGGCTCTCCGGTCTGCAGGCAATGCCGCCAGACGGTCCAGGCGCGGTCCTGATCCTCCGGATGGAACATTCCGGCCCAGCCTTCGCCATCGGTCGAGCCTGAAGGCACGCCGGTGAAATCGTACCAGCGCTGATTATAGTAGTCGTGATATCCATCCGGGGTCGTCGACCAAATCATCTGGTCGATGGAGTTCGTGATCGCCCGGAAGCGCTCCTCGCTGTCGCGAAGCGCGGCCTCGGCATTCTTTCGGTCGGTTATATCGAAACTGATGCCGGGGAAGCGCAGGGGCGTTCCGTCGGGCGCTAGCGTCGGCCGTCCCTCGGCGATGACCCATTTGTGCGCACCGTTCGGCTGTACGAGACGGTATTCCTGGGAGAAGACACCGCCGCCCTTCAAGGTCGCCGCGATCGCCTTTTCCACGTAAGGAAGGTCGTCCGGATGAATGGCGTTGAAGAAATCGGCGATTGATGCGCCGGCGCTCGCCTCTTCGCGCGGGACGCCGTAAAGCTTCGCGAAGCGCGCATCGGCAATGACCCGATTGTTGGGAACATCCCAGTCCCAGGTGCCTACCGTATCCGATGCGCCCAGAGCATATTCCAGCCGCTCCTCGCTGGCACGCAATGCGCGCTCGGCCGACAGGCGCGCCGTCGTCTCGTTGCCCTGGTTGAATATGCCGAGGACCTTACCGTTCTGCCCGAAGATTGGCGCGAAGCTGTAATCCCAATGGGTCTGCTGTGTACGGCCGCCGCGCTGCATGGGCAGCATTTGATCGGTGACCGAAAATCCCTGGCCGGTCTGCAGCACGGCGAGCAGCTGGGGCTCGATCACGTGCCAGATGTCGGCCCATACCTCACGGGCCGGACGCCCCAGCGCCCAGGGATGTTTTTCCCCGGCAATCGGCGCCCAGGCGTCGTTGTAGAGGAGACGGAGATCGTTGCCCCAGTAGAGGGCCGTCGGAAGCGTCGTATTGAGGCACAGGCTCAACGCCATCCGCGTTCCTGCGGCCAGTCGGCTTCGGCACCGAAGGGCGTTTTCTCCCAGTCGATCCCCCGGATGCGCTGGTTCATCTCGCTGATTACGTTCGGAATAAAAGTCATCTTGCCGTTTCTCGAGGTATCGCGAGCTTATATGGGGAGGTCGGAAAAATTTGAAAGCGCGGTAACCCTGTGAAATTTTTAAAAAAATGGGAAGGGACATAAGAGGGGTAATGCTGTCCCAGACAGGCCAACGGCTGTGCCTCGATGCTAGGGTTACATGTGCCGGGCAGGCATGATGGCGTTTTTCGCCGTGATCTGATCATCGAGTTCGGCGATCACATCGTCCAGGCTATAGGGCTTCGCGAAGATCCGGCCCGCCGCGGGCAATGCCGCCTCTTCCAGATCGCCCCTGCCTGAAACGACAATCCGCGCCGCGTCCGGCCGGCATTTGCTGAACAGTTGCAGCAAGTCCAGGCCGCTCAGCCCCCCGGGCAGGTCGACATCCGTGACCAGGCCGTCGATTTCAGCATGCCTTGCGATGTGGCCGATGGCTTCCAGAACACTGGCGGCTGCCAGCACTCGGTAGCCTTCATCCTGCAGCGCGTCGACCAGAATGAAGCGGATGAGCGGTTCGTCCTCTACGACGAGAATGGTGGACTGACATGCGGCCATTGGTATCTCCAGTTCGCTGGTTTGCACACAACGTGTACCCCCTGGAATTTGCCGGTCCCCAAGTGCAGTTTTTGCGAACAATCTTAATAAAATGCAAAGAGGTTCTTTTCGAAGGTGGGACCTTGCATCAGCAAGGTCAGCTTCCTCTGATTTCAGACCGTTCGAATGGCGACAGGACGGAAGCCTGGCAAAGCGCCTGATCGATCCTAGATAGTAGAGGCCCAACCCTCTTCATGGTCGGTTTACACGATGCCGATTGTCACTAGGGTTGGCCTGATGGCGTGACTGGTGTGCCGGGAGAGAGGATTCGATGTCAGGGAGCCAACTTGATCTGGATGCTTGCGCACGCGAACCGATTCATGTTCCCGGTGCGATCCAGCCTCATGGATCTGTCCTTGTTCTCGATCCCGCCGATCTGAATATCCTGTGGGCATCGGCCAATTTCGAGGAGCTTATCGGCCAGACGCCGATCGGGTTCCACCCGATGATCAAGACGGCTTTGCGCTCTTGGCGGACAGCCGGAGACAGTACATATCGCGCCCGGCTGCAGAATCCGGATGTCCACATATTGGCCCAGGTCCATCAGGGCCGCCTTATCGTTGAATTCGAACCCAGCGCCGCAGTCTTCCACAACGAGCTTCTCTTCCGCCTGACCGGCTTTGCGCAGCAAGTCACGGCTACCAAGGCGCTCGCCGACGCGCTTTCCGCGACTGCGCGCATGATTGCGGAGATGACCGGCTTCGACCGGGCCCTCGTCTATCGGTTCGATCCCGACTGGAACGGTCATGTCGTCGCTGAAGCCGGCAACGGCACCCTGCCTTCCTATTTCGATCTGCGTTTCCCCGCTGCCGATATTCCGGCACAGGCGCGCAACCTCTATAGCCTCAACCGCATACGCCTGATCCCCGATGCGAATTATGAACCGGTACCGCTCATTGCGTTCGGCGAGGAACGGGATGCGAGCGCCATCGACATGACATTCACGCAGCTGCGCAGCGTGTCCCCGGTCCATCTCGAATATATGCGCAACATGGGCACGCTCTCCTCCATGTCGATATCTGTCATGGTGGACGGCAGGCTCTGGGGCCTTCTGTCCTGCCACAGCCGCGATCCGCACCATGTTACAAGCGATATACGCGAGGCCTGCGATTTCGTTGTCCAGAGCCTGGCCATGCGGATAAGCGCGGACAGTCGGTCCGAGGCGGCGGCGCTTGGCGTTGAGCTTTCCCGTGTGCATTCCAAGCTCTTGACGGCGATGACACAGGCTGATCGATGGGACGAAGGCCTCGCCGGCGCGCCGACGAAGCTGCTGGAACTTACCCGGGCGGATGGGGCGGCGATCCTCTCGCAGGACACGTTTCTATCGGTCGGTGAGGCACCGGAAGAACGTGAGGTAAGGCGGCTGGTCGGCGACTTGTCGCAGGCCGGTGCGGTCACCGATTTCTACGTCACCGATTCCATGGCCGCAGAGCGGTCGAGAGGTGACGGGCCGGCCGGCGGCCCCTGCGGTGTCCTCGCCCTGCGCATCTCCGAAGTGGAAGACAGCTGGCTTGTCTGGTTCCGTCAGGAGGTGGTCAAGACCGTCACCTGGGGCGGGGATCCGCACAAGGTGGTGCGGGAGAGCGGGCGGATCCATCCTCGCAAATCGTTCGAGGCGTGGCGCGAGATGGTGCGCGGCAGGAGCGCACCGTGGCATCCGGCGGAGATCGCTGCCGCGCGCGATCTTCGTGCCTCGATCGTGGAGATCGTCCTGAAAAAGGCCGAACAATTGGCCAGGCTTGCCGCCGATCTGCAGAAGTCCAACAAGGAATTGGAAGCTTTCTCCTATTCAATCTCGCACGACCTGCGGGCGCCGTTCCGCCATATCGTCGGCTTTTCCCAGCTCCTGACGGAGCGGGAGAAGAATCTCGGCGAGCGTTCGCGCCATTATCTCCAGATGATTTCGGATTCGGCTCTGGCTGCCGGTGAACTCGTTGATGACCTCCTGACGTTTTCCCACCTGGGCCGAGCGGCAATCTCCGCGGATAGGGTGGATATGAACAAGCTCGTCGCGGAGGTGCGGTTGGGACTGGCGGAGGAGACGGCGGGCCGGTCGATTTTGTGGGAGGTCGATGAATTGCCGGCCACAACGGGCGATGCAACCCTCCTGCGGCAGGTTTGGTACAATCTCATCGACAATGCAGTAAAATATACCCGGCTTCAGAAGGAAGCGCGCATTACGATATCCGCCACGCTGATGAACGACGGCGTGCTGTACCGGATCGCGGACAATGGCGTGGGCTTCGATATGGCTTACAAGTCCAAGCTGTTCGGTGTATTCCAGCGGCTGCAGCGAAGCGAGGATTTCGAGGGCACAGGCATCGGCCTCGCTCTCATTAAGCGCATCGTCGAACGACATGGCGGTAACGTGGACGCCATGGGCGCGATTGATGAGGGCGCATGCTTCACTTTTTTCCTACCGGCGCTACGTAAGGAGTGATCCGTGCCAGAATTGAGGCCTATCTTGCTCGTTGAAGACAATCCCCGGGATCTCGAACTGACGCTGACCGCGCTTGAAAAGTGCCAGATCGCCAATGATATCGTCGTTGCCCGTGACGGTGCCGAGGCGTTGGATTTTCTCTATCTCAGCGGTTCGCACGAGGGTCGCGAGCCGGGTGACCCCGCCGTGGTGCTGCTCGACCTCAAGCTGCCCAAAGTCGATGGGCTGGAGGTGCTTGAAAAAGTTAAGCGCGACGAGACCCTGCGTCACGTTCCTGTTGTGATGCTGACCTCTTCCCGTGAAGAGCAGGATCTGGTGAAAAGCTACGAACTCGGGGTCAACGCATTCGTCGTCAAACCGGTCGAGTTCAACCAGTTTTTCAAGGCGATCCAGGACCTTGGCGTCTTCTGGGCGCTTCTCAACGAGCCGCCACCGAAGTTGCGCCAGGTAGGCGACACCTGATATGGCCGGAATGCTGCGTATCCTGTTGCTGGAGGACAGCACCATCGATGCTGAACTCATTGAGGCACAACTCGAAAGTCTGGACGAGACCTTTGTCGTAACTCGCGTTGCCACGCGTGCGGCGTATCATGACGAACTGGCGCGGGAGACCTTCGACGTCATCCTGTCGGACTTCTCACTTCCCGATTTCGACGGAATGGCCGCACTCAACGTGGCGGTTGCTTTGGCTCCGGATGCGCCCTTCATCTTCGTCTCCGGCGTTCTCGGGGAGGAGGCTGCGATCGAAGCGTTCCGCAAGGGGGCGACAGATTATGTTCTCAAGCCGCGTCTGGCCCGTTTGCCTGCTGCGGTGGCGCGTGCGCTGAACGAAGCGCGCGAGCGGTCGGAGCGGAGACGAATCGAGCAGCAGAAGGATTTGCTGGTCCGTGAACTCAGCCACCGCGTGAAAAACAATCTGGCGGTCGTGCTCTCGCTTATCCGCCGCACCGGTCACAGCAGCAGTTCGGTCGCGGAGTTCGAGGAGAAACTCATCGCCCGCGTTTCCGCGCTGGCGGATGCTCACGAACTCTTGTTCGAAGGCAACTGGGACGAGACCGAGCTTCTGAGTGTTTTCCAGCGCGCGGTTCGGCCGCATAACAAGGATCTCTTGCGCTTCGACATTGGACGGCATGATCTCGTTCGACTGGATCCCAAGACCGCGCTCTCCATCGGGATGGTCTTCAACGAACTCGTAACGAACGCTTCGAAATACGGGGCACTGGCTAACGAGCAGGGACGGGTCTCCATTTCGTGGACGGTCGACAAGACGGATCTCGGACAGGCCGTGCACCTGACCTGGAGCGAGCACGGCGGACTTGCCGTCAGGCCCCCCGACGACAAGGGTTTCGGCACCCGGCTCATCAAGGCCAATATCGAATATGAGCTGGGAGGGCAGGCGAACCTCCTATACCCACCGGACGGGTTTAGAGCAGAGATCGATCTTTTCATCTCCGGGAGCAAAGCTGCGACGATGACACCGATCTAACTGGCTGCTGTCCAGATGCGTATCGGGATGGGGCCGGCGGACACCTTGGAAGTCGTTCAGGACGATGCGGCAATCTGCTCTGCGAGCCGAGCCTGCAGCACCTTGAGGTCGCAAGGTTTCGGCAACAGCACGATTTCGGTCAACTCTGTCCGCGTCTCTGGTAATTCGGCATATCCGGAACAGACGACTAGCGGTGTGCCGGCCCTGGCGAGTGCCTCGATGACGGGATAAGAGTAAACGCCTCTCAGATTGAGGTCGAGCACCGCCCCGTCTATGCCGGACGAAACAGCCTGCAGGGCCTGCTCGACGCTAGAAACGGGGCCGATCACCTGGGCGCCAAGTTCCGTGAAGAAATCCTCAAGGTCGAGGGCGAGGAGGGGGTCATCCTCTAGAATGAGGATGCGTTTGTTTTCCAGACTGCTTTTTACCATGATACTCTCAACGTCTCTGCCAGTACGAACTAACTAGGATCGTGGAACTGCCCGTCAATGGTTCCAATAGGTTGAGGCCAGTGATAGGACGTGAAGTCGCGCATCTCCTTAACAACGACGCAGCGGTCCAAGTTCTGATCGGCCCAAGAGTTTTGAATGCGCTGCGGGCGGCCGGGATTTCGGGTGGATATACGCGCCGAACGCGGACAAACTTCTGCTGTGCACTCTTGACCCAATGAGACTTTTGACCGGAGGCAGGTCCGCATTGAACCGGCACGGACATCATCGTGGCGTGTATTGGCTTTGAATAGCCCCTAGATTTGTGGACGCCTTCTTCCCTATTTTTGAGGCAAGGAGGCCATGATGGGGTCTGGCAATTTCAGTGACGAGTTCAAGCGCGATGCTGTCGCGCAGATCACGGAGCGGGGCTATCCTGTTGCGGAGGTGTCGCAGCGGCTGGGCGTGAGCCAACACTCGCTCTACGCGTGGAAGAAGAAGTTCTCGAAGCCGTCAGGAAGCGATGGGGATCAGGCGGCAGAGATACGTCGTCTGAAGCAGGAGTTGGCGCGCGTCACCGAGGAACGCGACATCTTAAAAAACGATCACGGGCTTTGGTCCGCCTGTGCGCGGTAGAAACAGGTCATGCTACGATCGCTGCTGGAGGGGAGTTGCCGACTGCTTATTGGAGGCGTTCGACCCCGTTAAAAAACGTGGCACATGGGCTGTTGCGAAC
>QFCS01006190.1_pt1 | contig 38893 bp, 32 predicted proteins | sample 3576561 | NCBI WGS metagenome assembly QFCS01 | reverse complement strand
TGCAGCCATCTCTGCTATCATGGATGAGCGCTTCAAGGAATTGCCTTATGAAGGACATCGCTTCTGGGACCTGAAGAGAAGAAACCTTCCTGTTGTTCGTCTGACTGTAGACTTACCACAGGTGAATGCAGCAACTACACTGCCTGCAGGTAACTTCCGCTTCCTGTTACCAATACCAAATGCTGAAATACAGGCTAACCCTGTTATACAGCAGAACCCAGGTTATACCAACTAATACAGTTTGTAAAATCTATATAAGAGAGAGCCGATCATTTTTGATCGGCTCTCTTATTATTTACAGGTTATGGTAAAATTGGCCGCAAGCTTTGATTTCTGCTTGTTTTAGGCTTTCGGCTTTTAATGGAATAAATGAGAGGCGGCCTGAGAATCAGATAATTTAAAATCAGATGGTTAAAGAAGTATTTGAGTGCTAATAATGCGCTGGCAATAATAAATGGAACACAGATCTTCATGATCTTCAGGGTCTATCATGATAAATCCTGAAGATCATGAAGATCTGTGTTCCATCTTAAGTGTGACTTTCAACTCGTGGCTAAATTTCTCTTGACAGCAACTGGGGTCTGTCAGTTAAGAGAGACAAGGTTCATTGTATATGGTGTTCCGTATAACCAGTTAAATATGTTTAAGCATGCTACTGTATTAAAAACAAATGACCGGAACATTGCCGGTCATTTGTTTTTAATAAGCTCATTCATTTTACTGTGGGAGTACATCCATTAGCTTTTTCTGAAGATCTTCACCTCTAAGGTCAGTAGCGATGATTTTTCCATCAGGATCTACCAGCACATTAAAAGGAATGCCTTCTATTTTGTATAAAGGTACCACACTGCTTTCCCAATATTTAAGGTCACTGATATGTTTCCAGGTAAGTTTATCCTTTGCAATAGCATCTAACCATGATTGTTTATCCTGGTCAAGCGATACACCCAGAACAGTGAAGTTCTTGTCTTTAAACTTATTATATGCTGCTACAACATTCGGGTTTTCTTTTCTGCAAGGCATGCACCAGCTTGCCCAAAAATCAACCAATACATATTTGCCTTTTAAACTACTCAGGCTGAATGTCTTTCCGTCGGTATCAGGTAAAGTTATTTCAGGTGCCGGCTGATTAATAAATGGATCTGTAGCAGGTTGTTGATTTTTACCATAAGCACTGAGGAGGGCTTTTATTTTAGCCAAACCAGTATGGTCTTTAAATTTTTCAGCAGAAGCATCAGCTAGTGCCTTTAATTCCTCTGGCGACATGGTACGTGAACCCATGCCAAGTGCATAATATCTCGCAGCCGGACTTTCAGATCCATTGATATAATCTGAAATGAGTTTATTCATGTCTTTGATCTGAACATCACGTCTGGCTTTTTCTAAAGTAAGTAAGCTATCGTTGCCGCTTCTTTGCAAAGTATCTAACATTCCAAGTGTATGGTATAAAATAGAATCTTTCACACTGAATTTTTCAAACAGGGTGTGAAGGCTTTCACTTGCATCGGATCCTTCTACTTTATAAGCACGGTAATTGTTTACATCCATATTTACCTTGATGCTCTTGCCATCGTTCACCAATAATACATCAGGACCATTTTCAATTACCAGGCGATAAAGGGCCTCTTCTTTTCCTACTGCTCTCAGTTCAAAATTTCCATTGTCTTTCAAAGTACCCGAATCGAGTACCACTGGTTGATCGCCACCAAAAGGGAGTTCCTGTAGAAATATTCTTTTCGATGGAGCATTGCTGATTTTACCACTTACGGTGAATGCACCATATTTTTTTTCCTGGCAACTGCTTACCAGTGCGACAATCGCCGCGATGTATAGCATTTTCTTCATACCTGATTACTGATTTATTGATTGAGTTTTTGTTCTAATAATGTAGTTACCTGTTTGGGGTCGGCTTTACCTTGACTGCGCTTTTTTACTTCTCCTACAAATAATCCGATCAGTCCTTTTTTTCCTTTTTTATACTCCAAAACCTTCTCCGGCATTGCGGCAATGGCTTCATTCACCCATGTTTCCAATGCTCCCGCATCGCTTACCTGAATTAGGTTCAAAGAGGCAGCCAGTGTTTCCGGGTCGGTTTCTTGTTGCATTAATAACGGTAACAGCTTAGAAGACGCAATAGAAAAGCTAACCTTACCATTTTGTACCAAATCAATTAAAGCAGCAAGCGTTTTTGCTGATAAAGGCAATTGATCGATTCCGGTTTGCTGCTCATTCAGGTATTGGCGAATGGGGCCAGTTATCCAGTTGGCAATTGCTTTGTAATTTTTCGTGAATGCGATAACAGATTCAAAATAGGCAGCGGTTGCTTTTGTATCACATAATTGTGATGCATCGTATTCACTTAGACCAAAGTTTTCAGTATATGTTTTGATCAATACGGCCGGTAAAGCGGGTAATGATGCTTTGATACCCTGGATATAATTTTCAGTTAATCGGAATGGTGCAAGATCCGGATCCGGAAAATAACGGTAATCGTTGGCCTCTTCTTTATCACGAATCGCAAAAGTGGTATCGTTGGATGCATCAAAGCTCCTGGTCTGTTGTTGAATTAGCTTGCCCTCTTCTAGTAAGTTGATGATTCTATCAATCTCAAACTCAATGGCTTTTTTTACATTGCGGATTGAGTTCAGGTTCTTTACTTCTACTTTGGTACCTAATTTTTCTTCTCCCTTTAATCTCACAGAAATATTGGCATCGCAGCGCAGACTACCTTCCTCCATATTACCATCGCAAATACCCAGCCATTGTACAAGCTTTCTTATTTCTGTAACATAATGCCAGGCTTCTTCAGCGCTATGCATATCCGGCTCTGTAACAATTTCAATTAGTGGTGTGCCGGCGCGGTTCAGGTCGATACAGGTATAATCTTCTTCCAGGTCATGGATACTTTTGCCAGCATCTTCTTCCAGGTGAATGCGATTTAGTTTTACTTCTTTCTTTCCATTACTGGTTGTAATGCTTACATAACCTCCTTTGCATATGGGTGTTGTATGTTGTGATATCTGGTAACCTTTTGGAAGGTCAGGATAGAAATAATTTTTACGAGCGAAATAATTGTCTTTCTCAATTTCGCATCCGCAAGCCAAACCCATCTTTATAGCAAACTCAACTGCTTTTTTGTTTGTTTTTGGAAGTGTTCCGGGGTGGCCCAGGGTAATTGGACTAACATGTGTATTGGGGGCCGCGCCAAATGCTATGCTGTCACCACAAAATAATTTGCTTTCGGTTGCCAACTGAGCATGTACTTCTAAACCTATAACAGCTTCATATTTTTCTTCTGATAACATGGGCAACAAAAGTACAATACCTTCTTTACCCTTTTGGGTGAATCGGGTTATTTTATGAGAGAATTATAAGGAAAGTATGCGTTTTAAATCAGTTTCAGACACTGTAAGGAGTTTAACCGCAGGCAGCCTGCGGGTTAGTTCTTTCCAGTTTTTATCTTTCCCATATATCTTTTTTAACATAGGCAGTGCCTTATCTACTTCCTTATTATTTGCAAGGGTTATTGCGGTCCAGAACTGCATTTCGAGGTTTTCAGGAAATAATTGCATTGCGGCATTGTATTCTGACATGGCTTTTGTCATGTCATTTTTTTCAACGGCCAAATCTCCTTCGTTCATGTGTTGGTAGGCGAGGTGTACGAGGTATAGCCTGCGTAGTTCTTTTAATGGTTCTTTCGCATCATCTACTCGAAGGTCAACCGTTTTATTGTTCCAGCTTTCTGTTGGCTTACCAGGCACTACAATGATAGCGGCTGCCTGCATACCTCGTATATCACCACCCGCTTTTTGGGCTGCTTCCAATGCCAGTAATACCCTTTCTGCCAGTGGTTTTCCAGTGCTTTTCTCAAACGCTTCCGACATGTATTCATCTACTTTATCACCCAGCATCATATTGCTTTGTACGCTATAATTGATACCCTTTATATGACTGGCAACCTGTATACAGTTTTTGCCGGTATGGGTTGCCACATTTCCTTTAGTATCTATTATTGCTACCTGTCGCACATCCTTTCCTGGGTCTGCATTGGTTAACTGATCAAGTACTTCCTGAGATGAGAGCCCTTGTTTTAATAATGCAAGCGCTTTTGGGCCATATGATTTATCTACAAATGATTGTGTTGCAACAGCGCCAACACCAGCTTCTGCCCATGGTACGGATGTACCTACACTAAACCAATGACTCTGCACACCTACCGCCATTTCTCCCGTATTGGCATCTCTTGCCACAATGGAAAAAGTGTGTACCAGTGGTTGGTTTGATTTATAAACCTGTGCAGTTGCTTCCGTTACAATGGTTGCAGATAAAAGGAAATACAATAAATATCGCATAGTAAGATTTTTGCTGCTAGGACTTACAATCCTATGGTCTATGGTCCATAGACCATAGGGGCTCGTTCGACCTGTTGAGTGCTAAAATACAAATAAAAAACCGCGCCAGCCCTTACTTTATCAGGGTGACGCGGCTTATATACACATGAGGATGAGAAAGATGGGTGGACCTGATTACAGGTCGGCAGTTTTTAATTTTTTAGGAAGTTTAATTTCAATAACCTGCGATTTACCTGCCCGGGTGATACCTGCTTTTACAACATCACCTTCTTTCAGGTCTTTGAGTGCTTCTTTAATTTCGTCAACTGCGTTTACCGCTTTACCATTAATGGAAGTGATAATATCGTCTGTTTTTATACCGGCTTTATCTGCAGGGGTATCATCATCAACTTCAGTAACTTTTACACCTTTATTATTTTCTGTATCTTCTATTGATATGCCTAATTTAGGTTTACTGGAATAATTGAAACTGAATGGCATTCCATTTCTAAGTTTAGGCATATTATCGAAATTAAAATTTCGATTGAAGCTGTCACCAAAATCAAAGTCAAAACCCATTTCCATGGTTTTACCTAAAGTGGCAGTGGTTGTATTCTCCTTGCCATCGCGCAGGTAATGGATGGTAACTTTATCTTCCGGCTTGTATTTACCAATGGTTTCATATAAGTCTTCACTTCCGGTAATGGTTACATCATTTACTTTAGTAATGATATCATCTTTTTGAAGACCTGCTTTAGATGCTCCGCTTTCACTCGTAACCGAAGTTATTTTAGCACCCTTTTCATGTTTCTCACTCATTACACCTAATAGGGCCCTTTCTTTACCACCTTTACGTAGTTCATCCAACTTAAAGAAATTAGCACCACCACGGCCTGGGATCATCATACGTAAACCCGGACTCAATTTCAACATGTCCATATCGCCCAGTTTTTCCATTTCTTCAGGACTCATCTCTTTGATATCCTTTCCGTTAATGGTTACTTTATCGCCATCTACAACAATGGATAATTTCTTACTGATTTTCTCCTTGGGTTCCTTATCTGCTTTTTCTTTTTCAGTTGTTTGTGCAGTTGCTGTCATACCAGTGAACAGCACCAATGCTGCCATCCATTTTCTATACATAGGAAATAATTTTAGAGTACGAAATGTTTAGTAGTCAAATGTCAGAAAAAAATTAATTACGAAAGGTTTCGGAAATGTTAAAAAGAGGGGGTCCATGGTCCATAGTCCATGGACCATTGGAAATAATTAGCCCTAAACTATGGTCTATGGTCTATGGACCATGGACTTCCCAAAACATTTCACCGGACAGTGGTCAATTATATCATCTTTCAGGTATTGCATACCTATTTTTTCGAGGATGCGGAGGGAGGGGAGGTTTTCAACATGTGCGGCAGCGGTGATGCGATTTAGTTGGAGTGTTTTAAAACCGTATTCCAAACAGGCATTTGCGGCTTCAGTGCCATAGCCTTTACCCCAGGAAGATGGGGAGTAACGGTATCCCAGATCAGTTTCTTCTCGTTCGGGTCTGAATTTTAAACCACACCATCCGATAAAATCGTTGTTCTCTTTGATGTGTACTGCCCAACGACCATAACCATATAATTGATAATGTGGTATGATGCTCTCTGTTAACCTGAGGATTGCTCTTTCGGGTGTACTTGGTAATTCATGTACATATTTCAGTACAAGTTCATTGCTGTTCAGCTCATGAATCAGTAAGGCATCATCAATGGTAAACTGACGAAACAATAAACGATCGCTGCTAAAAATATACTGACTCATGCTAATAAAAATGCCATCCCGCTTTACACGAGATGGCATAAAGTGGTTAATAAATTATAGAATCGATTTAATTTTCTCTATTACCTGCGGAAGATTACTTGCATCTTGTCCGCCAGCGGTAGCCAATGTTTTTTGTCCACCCCCTCCACCTTTGATCAGGCTTTTCACGTGATCATTGATAAGCTTAGGTGCTTCCAATCCTTTATTGTTTACCAACTCGTCTGCTACGGCTATCGCCACACTTGCTTTGCCTTCAATATTAGCGGCAAGTGTTATTACATAGTTTGAAAGCGCATCTTTTAAATCGAAACAAAGTTTTTTCAAACCATCCGCATTGCTTAATTCAACAATTGCACCGATGAACTGGATACCATTGATGATCACCATCTGTTGCAAAAGCTCCTGTTTAATAACGGCAAGCTGTTTGGTTTCAAGACTCTCGATTTTCTTTTTTAATTCATTATTGTCTGCATGCAGGTTTTCGACGGCTTTTAATAATTCTTTCGGATTCTTTAAAGCCTCCTTTATTGCTGATAATTGTGATAATTGATCCTGCACAAATTCTTCAGCCGCTAAGCCACTGATGGCTTCAATTCTTCTTACGCCGGCAGCAACAGCAGATTCTGCTTTTATTTTAAAAAGCCCTAATTCACCCGTAGCACCTACATGCGTACCGCCGCAAAGTTCTATTGAATAATTTGGGTCTATGATTACTACCCGAACGGTATCGCCGTATTTCTCTCCAAACAAAGCCATGGCGCCCATTGAAACAGCTTCATCCTTGCTCATTTCCTTAATAACAACAGGGATGTTTTCACGAATTTTCTGGTTCACCATTTGTTCGATAGCCGTCATTTCTTCCGTGCTAACTTTCGCAAAGTGAGAGAAATCAAACCTTAGTTGCGATTCATTTACCAAACTTCCTTTTTGTGCAACATGCGTGCCCAGTACCTGTCTGAGAGCAGCATGTAATAAATGCGTGGCACTATGGTGTATAGCTGTTGATTGTCTTTTCTTTATATCTATCGTTGCTACAACGTCGGCATCTATTTTGGAAGGAATAGTATCACAGAAATGGATGATCAGGTTGTTTTCTTTTTTGGTATCATACACTTCAATTACTTCACCATCAAAGTTTAAAGTTCCTGCATCACCTACCTGTCCACCACTTTCTGCATAAAAAGGGGTGTTTTCCAATACCAGTTGATAGGCTTCTTTTCCTTTTGCTTTTACTTTTCTATACTTGTTAACCTTGGTTGAAGTTTCATTGCTGGTGTATCCTGCAAAATGATTTTCATTTGTATCATGAACCACAACCCAGTCTTCCGTATCTACCGCAGTAGCAGCACGGCTTCTGCTTTTTTGCTGTTGCATTTCTGTTTCGAATCCTGCCTCATCAACCTGTAAGTTGTTCTCACTGGCAATCAGTCTTGTAAGGTCAATAGGGAAACCGTAGGTATCGAATAATTCAAATGCGGCTTTACCTTGTATTTTTTCTTTTGAAGCAGCAATAATATCATCAATCCTTTTTAATCCCTTATCAAGTGTTCTTAAAAATGCATCTTCTTCTTCTTTTACTACCTTACTTACAAAATCGATCTGTTGTTTTAACTCCGGAAATACATTGGCAAATTGTGCTGCGATAACCGGGATTAATTGAAACAATAAAGGTTGCTTATAGTCGAGATAGGAATAATAATAACGTACTGCTCTTCTAAGAATTCGTCTGATCACATAACCTGCCCCGGTATTTGATGGAAGCTGACCATCTGCAATGGTAAAAGCGATGGCCCTGATATGATCTGACAGCACCCGGAATGCGATGGCTTCTTTGCTGTCGCTATAATCGTATTTTTTACCGGTTATTTTTTCAACCGCTGCAATTGTGCCGGTAAATACATCTGTATCATAGTTGCTTTGTTTTCCCTGGATAACGCGTACCAGTCTTTCAAAGCCCATACCTGTGTCTACGTGTTTTGCTGGCAGTGGTTCGAGACTACCATCTTTAAGGCGGTTATATTGAATGAATACATTGTTCCAGATTTCAATTACCTGGGGATGATCTTTATTAACCAAATCCCTTCCAGGAATTTTTGCCCTTTCACTATCTGGTCTGCAGTCTACATGAATTTCTGAACAGGGCCCGCAAGGACCTGTTTCGCCCATTTCCCAGAAATTATCTTTTTTGTTACCGTAAACGATGTGTTCTTCAGGTACTAATTTCTTCCATTCTTCCAGAGCGATGGAAGAGGGAGGTAAGCCTTCGGAAGGATCGCCTTCAAAGACAGTTACATAAAGGCGGTCTTTGTCTAGCTTGTACACTTCTGTAAGTAATTCCCAGCTCCAGGCAATAGCTTCAGGCTTGAAATAATCACCAAAGCTCCAGTTGCCAAGCATTTCAAACATGGTATGATGATAGGTATCAACACCCACTTCTTCCAGGTCATTGTGTTTTCCGCTTACGCGTAAACATTTTTGAGTATCTGCAATTCGGGGATAGGCTGGCTTTTTATTTCCTAGAAAATAGTCTTTAAACTGGTTCATTCCTGCATTGGTAAACAGGAGTGTAGGGTCGTTTTTTACAACGATAGGAGCTGATGGTACAATCTGGTGATTTTTGGATGCAAAAAAATCCAAAAACTGCTTTCTTATCTCTGCGCTGGTCATAAAATTTTAAAAACTGTATTTTAGTCGCTCAGAAGCTATCTTTGAGCGCTTTAGAAAGGCATCAAAGGTAAGGAAATGGCCTGTTCTTTTCAATTGGCCGCCTTGCGATTTGCCCCCTGAATATGAAAAAGATCAAATATTACTATAATACGCATACGCTTCGCTATGAAAAGCTGGAAACCCCGCTTAGGGTGCGTCTATTACAGTTATTTGGTTTTATTGCCGCTTCGATAGTAACCGGGATCATCATTTTTGCCATAGCCTTCCGTTATATCGACTCTCCAAAGGAAAAGCTTTTACGTCAGCAGAACGACGATTTGAGGCAGAATTACGATATCATGTCTGAGCGCCTCAAGCAACTGGAATTACAGATGGACGAAATTGCCAACCGTGATAATACGGTTTACCGGTCAATTTTTGAAGCCAATCCTATTCCGGATAGTGCAAGGGTGAAAGAAATGGAAAAGCGGAAGGAGGTTCAACTGGTACAAAGTATGGGTTCAACTGAACTGGTAAAAAACATGACGGCTCAGTTGAATAACCTTGCGCTAAGGATGGCATATCAGGAACGTTCTTTCGACGAAATCACAAAAATGGTTAAGAACAAAGAACAATTACTTGCGTCTATTCCTGCTATTCAGCCTATTAGTAATAAAGATCTGACCCGAATTGCATCGGGTTATGGATACCGTATTGACCCTATCTATAAAGACCGTAGGGCTCATCTCGGAATGGATTTTACCGCACCCCGTGGTACGCCCATTTATGCAACTGCTGATGGCGTAGTTTCTGATGCAGGATTTAATACCGGCGGATTTGGTAACAGGGTCGTGATTAATCATGGTAATAACTACCAAACCCTGTATGGTCACATGTACAGGATTAAAGCAAGGGTTGGACAAAGAGTTAAAAGAGGGGAAGTGATTGGTTATGTAGGAAATACCGGGAAAAGTTCGGGTCCGCATTGCCATTATGAGGTACACCACCGGGGTATGCCTGTAAACCCTATTTACTATTTCTATAACGATCTAACACCTGCTCAGTTTGATCGTTTACTTAAACTTGCGGCTGCTAGCAACCAGAGTATGGATTAAAAACTTTGGCTTCTAGCTTTTAGCCTTGATTGGCGCTTATTTTAGACTTTCTGCTATTGATGGAACACAAATGTTCATGATTTTCAGGATTTATCATGATAGATCCTGAAAATCATGAACATCCGTGTTTTATCCTACGCTTGGCTTGTTGCTTGCGGGAGATTGCTTCAACTGATGATGAATGTTCATGCGCGGTAATTATTTTGAAAAGAATCATTCATTTACAGAACAATCAGGGTTGCAGTTTGTATTTTGTTCGATAAATCATCACTATTGGAACCTGGTATCCGTAAATATCTGATTCGAATCATCAACACCCTATCGCTAGGGCTTTTATGGCTTGCACTGAATTCTACAGCTGGCATTATGTATGGGTATGCATTTGTTGAAGGACAAATAAAACTCGGTAATATCTTGTTCTATATATGGTTCCTGCTGAGTTTAACAGCTTATCTCTGGTATGTTATCAGGCTTTGGCGAAAACCCATTGATTTTGAGGAATAGCATATAAAGTTATTCATGGTGGCTATGTATAAGGCAGCTGTAGACTTTAGTCCATAGTCCATAGACCATCCTGCATCATTTGCTATTACCTGTGTAAATCTGTATTTTCAGAGCTGAAACTGAATACATGATGCCCTTAAAGAAAACTTCGAGGTGGGTAGTGATCATTGGTACATTACTAATCTGGTCTATTAAATTTTTGATCAGACCATTTGTTTTCATTGATCCTTCATTGAAGCCACTGGTCGGACTAGCACCCAATCTGATTGGTTCTTTTTTATTGCCATTTGGGGCATGCTGGTTTTTTCAGCGCATATTCAGGTTAGAAACAGAGCTGGATTTGAATATTACCTGCTTTTTTGGGCTTTTGCTGGTGATTATAAATGAATACCTGCAGTTGATACCCATTTTCGGAAGAACCTTCGATTATCTCGATATTATCTCTTCCGTGATTGGGGTATTTCTCGGCCATCTCTATTTTAGAAGATTAATGTTTCGTTTCAGGCCGGCAACTGCAAATACTACAGCTTAATTCTTATTGTCTTTGGTATCTAATATAACTGGTGTGTTTCCTTTACCCATTACGATAACTTTTGAGTTTGGAGAAGTAACCAATCCTTTTAACACCTGAATTTGCTCGTATTGTAATTGTTTATCGGTAAGACCACTACTCATAATACGCTGATAGTCTGCAATACCCTGTGCTTCTACTCTCTTACGTTCAGCTTCCTGTTTTTCTTTTTGCAGAACGAATTCCATTTTTTGAGCGTCTTGCTCAGCTTTTATTTTTTCTTCTATAGAAGTTTTTACATTGTTTGGCAGGGTGATGTTACGAACCAAAAGTTGCTCCAATACCAGACCACGTTTTTTAAAATCATCTTCAATACTCTTAAAGATGCGATTCTGAAACTGATCGCGTTTATTTGAATAGAGTTCAATTGCAGTAAAGTACACTGCATTGTCACGAATTTTGGTACGTGTAAGCGGACGCACTATCTTGTCTTTATAATCCAATCCTGTTTCTTTTACAATCCTTGGTGCTTCTTCACCAATTACACGATACAATACAGTCAGGTCAATAATCACTTCCAATCCATCTGCCGTTAATACCCTGATGGCATCATCATTTGCTTTGTCTCCCTCATCCTGTACCCCGCTCATGGTATAGTTTTGTGTTTTGATGTCTACTGTTTTAACATCAATCAATGGATTTACCATATTTAATCCGCTGGTTAGTACATCATCCGACACTTTACCAAAAAGGCTTTTCACACCTATCTGACCAGCATCAATTTGCTTGATACAGGAGGTAAGAAAACCGACAATGATAATCAGCAGTCCAAATACCCTTATACCTGTTGCAGTTTACGGATTTCTTCTCTTTCCTGACTTCTGAGTGCAAAGCCGATGACCAATACTACAATACCAATAATAATGAGTGCCATATAGTTGTTTTTATATTAGTCGTTAAATAGTCGGAATATTACAAACATTAGCTGCTATGGTCTGAAATGATGTTCCAAACGCCTTTTATCTTTCTGAAAATCAGGGTATAATGGCCACTTAGGTCTCCGATGCTTCTGGTAAGCATCCATTTCCCCAAAACAAAAAAATGATCGGAAGATATTCTTCTGACTTCGAGAATATTAAACCTCAGTTTACCCATAGCTGCTGTATCGGGATAATTTTTCTTGTAATTGTTTAGGGTTTGCTGATAACCATAAGTAACCCCACTTTTGCCAACAAACATTAAACTGTCGCTTTGCCAATAGCCTTTCATAAAACCATCAATATCACCGCGGTTCCAGTCGCGGGTTTGTCGCTCTAGAATATCCCGGATGATTTTTTCATCTCCCTGCTGGGCATATGAAAATGTAGTAAACATTAGAAGCAGGCATAGTATTGACCATTTCATAGTAATAATTTACAGTAAGCTACTGAAAATTATGCGTCTTTAAATGCTCTTACCATTTCTCTTTTTCCCGGAGGCCCGGGTATTTTAGTAACACGGAAACCAGCAGCTTTCATTGAATGACGTACAACGCTTTTACTGCAATAAGTAACCAGCACGCCTCCCGGAACAAGAAATGAGTATAGCTTTTCAAATATCCGGGTATTCCAAAGCTCTGGTTGAGCAGATGGGGCGAATGCGTCGTAGTATATGCAATCAATGCCGGAAGAAAGCTCAAATGACAATAAACTTGTATGGTGTTTTATCAGTTGAAAACCGGGTTGAATTGATTGAGGTATTTCCCAACCCGCCTGATGAATGGCCAAAAACAAATACTGTTCATTCAGTACAGTTCCATGATTTAAGGAAGCAATCTCATTTGGTTGAAGCGGGAATGCCTCAAGGGTATGATATTGTATCTGGTAATTTTTATCTCTTGCCTGGATGGCAGTAAGTAAACAGTTTAACCCGGTACCGAATCCCATTTCCAGTATTTGCAAAGAAGTTTTACCAAGTGTTTGTGTACAGTATTTTAAACCAGCATCTAAAAAAACATGGTTACTTTCCTGAATGGCACCATGTTTACTGTGGTAGGTTACCTGCATCTCAGGTATGGCAATCGTATCTGATCCATCGGCGGTAGTAAGGACTTTTCTTTCCATGTTACTGACACAAAAATAAGCTATGTATCATGAGTGAAAACGAATCTTTATCTTTCCAATATGGAATATAAAAAGCATTTACTGAAAGACCCTAAACTGGCTGGTATACTCGCTGGAACAACCCATGAACTTAGGTTACATAAAAATATCCCCTTGCGTTTAATGGCCAGTATTATGAGCCAGCAGTTAAGTACTAAAGTCGCAAAAGTAATCTTCCATCGTTTTCTTGAACTATATAAAGGAAAAGAACCCAAGCCTCAGCAGGTGCTGGATACACCATTTGAAACATTACGTGGTATTGGCCTGAGTAATGCTAAAGTTACCTATGTACAAAATGTGGCCAGTTTTTGCCTAACGCATAAAATTACCGATACACGCTTACGGAAATTAGATAATGAAACAATTATTGAATTACTTACGCAAATAAAAGGAGTAGGTAAGTGGACGGTTGAAATGTTACTGATGTTTAGCCTGGGCCGTGAAGATGTTTTTGCAGTAGATGACCTGGGTATTCAACAGGCTATGTGTAAACTTTATAAGATCAGTTCAACGGATAAAAAGAAAATGAAAGCACGCATGCTAAAAATTTCCGCCAATTGGTCGCCCTACAGAACCTATGCATGCCTGCATTTGTGGGGATGGAAAGACGAAGAATGAAATATTGAATATCGAATATCCAACTTCGAAGTTGAAAATTGGATATTCGATATTGGACATTGATATAGCCCTATGCTGAGTTGCGGGCGGCGTTGATGATGCCGAACATGCTTCTTGTGACGAGTTTTTCGTAGATCGTTTTTTTATCACTGTCAGGATCACTTTTTCTTATTTGATGGAGGGCGTATTGTTGTATTGTTAGCAGCGGCAGTACAATTTTATCCCTCATTTGTATGGAGGCCCTTCCGGCTAAATCATCTTCCATAAGTTTTGAAACGCCTGCCAGCTCAAGCACTAATTTTTCTGTAAGGTCAAATTCATCTTTTACCAATTGCCATACAGGACCGTATTCCGGATCATCTTTTATGTATTGGGTTAGCGGGAAAAAAGATTTGAGCATACTCATCATGCTATTGTCGACAAGGGTATGAAAAAACAATACATTTCGGAACATAGCTTTCATGTCTTCCCAATATCCTTTTTCTTTCATTTCCTGTAAGGCCGTACCTACGCCAAAAAAGCCCGGTACATTTTGTTTCAACTGACTCCAGCTACCCACAAATGGAATGGCCCTTAAATCTTCAAAACGTAATCCACCTGCACTGCCTCTTTTAGCTGGTCTGCTCGCAATATTACTTTTGCTGTAATAATTAAGCGGACTAAACAACTGCATGTAGGAAAGGAACAGTGGATGTTGCTTGAATTTTTGATAGGTTTCATGACTGATTCGTCCCAGTTCATCTAAAAGGAATCGGTCGTGTTGCGACAATTGAATCCTTGTGTCAGCAAATAGTTCGTTACTGATACCAGCACTTAATAATTGTTCCAGGTTGTACTGCGATGATTGTATGGTTCCAAAATTGGAGGTAATGGTTTGTCCCTGTATCGTTAATTGAATCTCTTCATTTTCGATATTATTTCCCATGGACGCATAGAATTTATTGGTTTTTCCGCCGCCCCTGGAAGGTGGTCCGCCACGACCATCAAAGAATCGGGCTTTTACATTGTATTTTCTGGAAATAGCGGTAAGGTTTTCTTTGGCCGTATATATACTCCAGTTTGCCTGTAAATAGCCACCGTCTTTTGTACCGTCGCTAAAACCAAGCATAATGGTCTGATGCATTTTTCTACCAGTAAGGTGTTGTGCATAGGCTGGGTGCTGGTATAACTGATCCATGATGTCTTCAGCTTCCTGCAGATCATCGATGGTTTCAAATAAGGGCACTATGTCTATGGGCATCTGTTCCTGATGCCATCCGCAGAGTCTGAATAAAGCAAATACTTCCATAACATTTAAAGCAGACTGACAATTGCTGATCACATAACGATTACATCCTGCTTCTCCATTTTGGTGTTGGATAGTTCGGATAGCATAAATGCTTTCGATGGTATCTTTTGTAATGCCAGGTTCAAATGAGGCAGGATTAACTGTTTCCTTGACATTGCTAAGAATATTTATTTTATCAGCATTTGGTAACGATGCATAGTTATCTGGTAATATGCTGTTTCCCAATACACGATTAATCTCTTGTAATACCTGTGTGTGAATGCGACTGTCCTGACGAATATCTATTGTCGCGAAATGCGTTCCGAAAATATTTACTTTATGAATAAGGCTATTGAGTCTTTGTAAGAAGAGTGAATGATGCTTCTCCACTACCAGATGGCGAATTTGGTGCAACCTGTTTTGCAGCTCGGCTACCTGTACCCGGTTCTGTTCAGTCGGACGAAATACATTTTCATACAAGATTTCTTCCAGTTCACTGATTAGTGTATCAACACCGGAGAAACTTAATCTTCGTTTTAGTTTCCTGATATCGCGGTAATAACAAACGGTAATGGCACTTCTGAGTGCTTCAGCAACTTTAACGGTCGTGGCAGCATTTACAAATGGATTACCATCTCTGTCGCCTCCCGGCCAAAACCCTAATTCGATAAAGGGGTTATCACTTTCATATTGATAATCGAAAACATCTCTTACGATTGTGTTATAAATATTACCGATTGAATGGTATAGAATATTTTCCAGGTACCACATCAGGTTCAAAGCCTCATCGTAGGGTGTTGGTTGTTTTTTATTAAAAAAAGGTGTGATGCCCAGTTGTTGAATATATTCATTAATGGTATGGAAATCGTTCTTTGATATAGACTCACTCATATCGTGAATAATACCTAAAACAGTACCGGGATAAAATTGTGTTGGGTGAGCAGTTAGTACTACTCTTACCCTGAACTTTTTAAGTTTATTTTTCAGGGCCTGTGTTTTGCCTGCAAATACAGCTTCATTATACAAGGCTTTCATGCTACCGGCTCCCTGTATATTGTTCACAGAATCAAATGCTGCGTCTTCTATAGCATCGAATAACACCACCTGTCTTTCTATATACTGAACAAATTTAAACAGCCGATCAAGTTTATCTTCTTCGCTACGTACTTCCGTATGCTGTTGAAAGAAGTCGTTGATAATTTGTACCGGATTCTTTCCTGCCTGGTATTCATCCTGACATGATTGCGATAAAATGGGTAATAGTGCACCAACATTGGCAATACCTGAAAAGGGAAGGGCAGCGAACAAACTATTGTAGATGGTGTACTTATCTGTTACATTTCGCCGAAACTGTGTGATATAATAATTAGAGGTCATAAGGTTGCTTCCACAATTTACCCATTTCTACCTATTTTACTAACGAATTTTTCAAAAAAGACTAATGAATTAATAGTGTATTTAAAACAAATGTTAGTTATGAAGATTAAACTTTTCTAATCTTCTTTGGTCTAAAAAGGCAATGACATTATATTCGAGTAAAATAGCCCTGCATGCAGTTAGATGATAAGGTCTTATTGGATCAATTTCGCCAGCCTTCAACCAGGGAGCAGGGTTTTACCGCAATTATCAAAAAATACCAGGAAAAACTTTACTGGCATATCAGAAGGATGGTGATTGACCATGATGATGCCAATGATGTGTTACAGAATATGTTTATTAAAGTATGGAAGGGGCTGGAGAATTTCAGAGAAGATAGTCGTTTGTATACCTGGATGTATCGTATTGCAACGAATGAATGTTTGAGTTTTATTGAACAGCAGAAAAGAAGAGCTTCGGTGAGTATGGATGAAGTAGGAGAGGGATTGTCTAATAAAATCAAAGCCGACAGTAACTTTGATGGCAATCGGCTGGAGTGGAAATTACAGCTCGCCATTCAGCAATTGCCTGAAAAACAGCGGGTAGTATTTAATCTGCGATATTATGACGAAATGCCATATGAAGAGATGAGCCGTATTTTGGAGACGACTGAAGGGGCATTAAAAGCCAGTTATCATCATGCCGCAAAGAAAATTGAAGCATTTATCCGTGAAAATTAAACCTTGTTTTATTAAGGGTATCCAATAAACATGAGTCAGAGAGAAGCAATAGAGAATGAATTGAAGCAAATGGGTCTTTCACTGGAACATTTGTCTGCTCGTATACCTTACCGTGTACCGGATGGGTATTTCGAGGCTTTCTCAGATTTGCTATTGGAAAGATTAGCGGTAAATGCGGATATTTCGAAAAACAAAGTTTACCAATTACCTAACGGATATTTTGAAGGTCTTTCAGACAGAATTATAGCAGCTATACATAAAGCGGATGTGACAGAAGAAATGGAGTCATTGTCTCCATTGCTCAATACCTTGTCAAAAGAAATGCCTTTCCATAAGCAGGCTAGTCCGGCGCTGAATATGGAAACCATTATGCAGAGGGCTGCGGTGCGTGAGATACCTGTAGTTCAGATGAGGGCTCGTAAACCTTTAAAATGGATGCGCTTGGCAGCCGCGGCGGTTGTAGCGGGGTTGCTTATAACAACTGCGGTTTTGTATACCTCGGATACTAGTCAGCAAAACGGAGACATGAAATTTGCGGATTATGCCCAAATGGATGTTTCGCATGAAATATCTAAACTCAGTGAAGAGGAGTTAAATACGTATCTGTCAAGCTCTGAAAAATTAATAGTAGCAGCCGGTTACCGCGAACAATATGGTGAAGATGAATTTCCTGATGTGAATGAACATATTCAGTATATGAGCGATGATGAGTTGAAACAATACCTGGATGAGTCTGGTGAATCGGTTTCATCAGGAACAGTTGAATCAAATAGTTAATCATGAAAAAAGCAATATTTTTTATCATTGCCCTGCTGGTGACATCTGCTGTGATCTCGCAGGAACCTCCAAGGAAAATGATGGGTGGAAGACAGAATGTAGAAGTGCTGAAAGTGGCTTATTTCACAAAGCATCTTGCATTAACAACCGATGAGGCGGAGAAATTCTGGCCGCTTTACAATAGTTACACTGATGAAGTAAGAAAAGCGCGTCAGGATAATAAGGAAGATATATTGGCTTTTGAAGAAACTGTACTTAATATCCGTAAGAAGTATAAGACAGATCTCAAAAAGATACTTGTAACTGATGAACGCGTAAATAAAGCACTTCAGGCTGAACGTGAGTTTATGAATGTGGTGCGTAAAGAGTTACAACAAAGAATGGAACAGCGCAAAAAAATGCGTGAACCAAAATCTGGAGGTGGTCAGTAACGGTTATTTCATCGGTCCCCAAACGGGCGATTGTATATCGTGGTAAAATAAAAAGGTCCAATTTTTAGCTTGTCCTTCTTCCCACCATTGTTTCCTGAGTTCCATACATTTCTTACCGTCATAATCGTATTTGGCTACGAATCGGCTTTTCATCTGTTGTAGTTGCGGTGCATCATCTCCACCAAAGAAAATGGTTTGACTATCTTCCTCGATCCAGAAAACCTGGTGAAATTTACTATGCGCACCAGTTAGTTGGTAGCGTATATAACCATCTATTGTTCCTTCGTCTTCAGTAAGCCATACAACTTTACTGAATTCTTCAAGCAGTTTAAAATCTTCGGGTATATAAGAAGCAGAACCGATGCCTTGTGCAAATTCCATTTCTCTCTGTTGCACATAATATGTGGCATAAGGGAAACTGATGAAACGTTCCTGAGTTGCTTTATTGGTAATAGTTACGCCTCCGGCATGGTCTTTATGCAGGTGACTCATCAATACTTTAGTGATCTGTGAGGGATTGATACCTGCTTTTTCAAGATTATGGTATAGTTGAGGTGTTCCATCGGCTTCGTTGTATCCTAGTCCGGTATCGAGTAGTATTACATCTTTCGCAGTAATCACCACAAAGGGTTGTATTTCTACCAATAAACTGCCAATAGGGCGATTATTAAGTTCTTCTTTTTCGATATCGAAAGGAACAAAGACTTTTGTTTTGTCGATGGTAAAACTACCTTCTGAAAGTGGAATGATCTGCATGCTGTCGCGCTTTATCGTAAAACCATTTGCCGGTCTGCATCTAATCTTAGCATGATGAAAATCAGCACTGTAAAGGTAAGTAAAGATGAGCCCCCATAGCTAATCAATGGTAAAGGAATACCCACAATCGGAAACAAACCAATGGTCATACAAACATTTACGGCAATGTGAAAGAACAGGATGCTTGCAACACTGTATGCATAAACCCTGCTGAAAGTACTTCGTTGTCGTTCAGCTATGCGAATTATACGGTATAATAAAAACAGATAAATCAATAAAAACACTAAACATCCTACAAAACCAAAAGCCTCACCAAGAGAGGTGAAGATGAAGTCGGTATGTTGTTCTGGTACATATTTTCCGCGTGTTTGAGTGCCTTTTAAAAAACCCCTTCCTATAAATCCGCCTGATCCAATGGCAATTTTACTTTGACGAACATTATAATCGTCGGGTTTTCTCACTGATTTATTGGTATTGGTTTTATCCTGCGCTTTTTTATTTTCTGAGCAATCATATTCCTTACCCACCATACTATAGATACGTGTACTCTGGTAGCATTCGAGTACATTGTTGAAAATATAGGGCACAACAAAACGCTGTACACCAACGCAAACCAGCCAGATTGAAAGGATAATAGTTAGTAATCTTTTTTTCTTTTTAATCTGTTTTCGCAAGATGAAAATTACCACAGTGGCAATTACCGTAAGTATGATGGCCAATATATTGGGTTCGAGTATCAGCGTTGCAATAACCAGTACGCCAAATGATGATCCTATAATTAATATCTGTGCCGGTAATCCTTCGCGGTACATGGCGATTAGGAAACTTGTATAAACGAGTGCCAAACCAAGTTCATGTTGCAGAATAGATAGTACGGCGGGAGAAAGTGTAATGGCTCCGGCGATTAGTTGAGATCTTATTTTACTAAAATCAACTTCCTGTCGGGATAGAAATTTCGCCAGGGCAAGTGCTGCAAATATTTTACAAAGCTCTGCAGGTTGAAGGTTAAATCCTCCGGCTAGCGGAATCCAGCTTCGGGAGCCATTGATGTTTTTCCCGATTACAAATGTGGCCAGCATTAAAAGAATACCCATCAGGTAAAACAGGTTGGCAAATGCGGTAAACAACTTGCTATCTGTGAGCAGAATGAAAGTTGCAGCAATGGCACATACACCAGCAAAAATGAGTTGTTTGCTATAGTTTGTTTTACCATTGATGAAGGTGGTGAACCAATCTGTACCTGGTCTGTATTCGACCATAAAAATGCATAGTATACCAATGGCTACCAGGATAGCATATAACCAGATTACGAGGTAGTCAACACCCTGTGTGGCCGTTTGATGGTTTCTTCTGTTCATACAACTCAGGCTGCAGTTTTTCTTTTAATAGCGTTTTTTCGCTGTTGGTCAGGTAATAAAGCCAGTTTGGTTACGGTTTCCTTTCCCCCCTTTTTAGTGGGAATTGGTTTAGCAGGTGTTTTCAGGCTATCTACTTCTGTTTCCTCCGGGGCTTCCTCAACACCGGAAGTGTCTCTTGCTGCTTTTTTCGCTGCTGCTTGTTGCTGTGCCTGCCTCAACGAATCTCTTTTCACCATTTGTCTTTTCATCTGAGGAGGAATAAGATCCATATTGGCTAATTGTTCCACTTTGGCTTTTCTGTCATTACCAGAGATTGAGTCTTTCAGGTATTTTTCGATCAATAAACTGGCTATTGGCGCGGCAGAAGTGGCTCCATATCCTGCGTTTTCGCACATCACTGCAATGGCAATACGCGGGTTATCTCTGGGTGCAAAAGCGCCGAAGAAGGCATGGTCTCTCAGCTTTTCACCACGGTATTGATTTTCCACAGTACCAGTTTTACCACATACCACTACTCCCGGTACTTTTGCATAGGCACCGGTACCAAATTCCATGGTACCCTGCATACCTTCATGTACTTCTTCCCATACAAATTCCGGTACTTCTTTTGTTTTATGTTTCACTTTGTATTTCTCTAATAAACCATAAGTGTCGCCACCTTCAATTGAATCGATCAGGTGAGGCGTATAAAACCAGCCTTTGTTTGCTATAATGGCCATTACATTGGCTACCTGTGTGAGGTTGGTTAATATTTCACCCTGTCCAATACTGTTTGAAATAATATTACATGACTGCCAGTTTTTACCAAATTTTCGTTGGTATAATTCAGGACCTGGGATTAGTCCATCTCTTTCGGAAGGTAAATCAACACCTAATTTTCTACCCAGGCCAAATGAATGTGCGTATTCATTAAAGGCTGTTAATGCCAGTGATCTGTTAGCGTATTTATTATTGTCAAGAATTCTTCTGAAGGATACTGCAAAATAACTGTTACATGATTTAGAGATCGCGGTTTTTAGTGTAAAAGTACCTTTTGCATGGCAACCCATTGGTCGGCCACAACCAAAGTAAGCACCACCACAGCTAACCGACATCTGGTCGTCAATAGCACCCTCGGCCATACCAACAATTCCAACAAAGGTTTTAAAGGTTGATCCGGGCGAGTAATAAGTACTTACTGTACGATTAAGTAAGGGGAGTCTCGGATCGAAGTATAACATTTCCACCAGGTGCTTCTTTCGTTGATTACCAGTTAAGAAGTTAGGGTTATAGGTAGGTGCGCTGACCATACAAAGAATACCTCCTGTTTTCGGGTCGATAGCCACAATACTTCCTACTTTATTTTCCATGAGTTTTTCGCCCAACTGCTGTAACTCAACATCGATACTTGAATACAGGTTATTACCGGCTATAGCTGCAGTATCATAAGCGCCATTTTCCCAGGATCCCTGCAAGCGGCCTTTGTTATCGCGTATATATCGTTGAATACCTCTTTGCCCCATTAATACTTTTTCATAGATATTTTCCAGACCAGTACTGCCAAAATAATCGCCCATTTCATAACCCTCGTCTTTATGTCTTCGCAGGAATCCGGTATCCACTTCTGCCATATAACCAAGCATGGCGGCACCAACATTATAGGGATAGGTGCGCACCGATCTTTCGTTAAGGGAGAATCCTGGAAAGCGATACATGTTCTCATTGAGCTTTGCAAACATTTCTGGGGTAAGCAAAGCCTCAAAAACACTGGGCTTTACGCTGGTGTTCTTGAAAATAAGGTCTCGCATACGTTTTTTATAGGTAGCTGTATCGATATTAAGCAGTCGGCAGAGGGTAGCGGTATCAGTACCTCTGGCTTCAGATGGAATAACTACCAAATCATAGCTGATGGTGTTTTCAAGGATACCTCTTTTTTTACGGTCGAATATGATGCCACGATCCGGGTAAATAACTTTTCGGTAAAAGGCATTATTATCTGCTGCCAGTTTGTATTTGCTGGAAAACAGTTGCAGGTTAATCAGTTGTCCGACTATGGCGATAAAAACACCTGCAAAAATAAACTGTATCACGCGGCTGCGGCTCTGGTTGAAGACAGGCATATTTCTTGGAACTAAACGTAAAAGAGAAGTGTACTACAAATTTGATGCTTTGTAGTGGAGAAACGTAAAAAAATAAAAAAAATTGTTGTGAAAATATTACCTCCGGTATTATCTGTTTTGCGAGATGTCTTTTTTGGGGTGAATGGTGAATTGTCAATGAGGGGGTGTGAATGGTCAATGGTGAATTGTCAATGAGGGGTGTGAATGGTCAATGGTGAATTGTCAATGAGGGGGTGTGAATGGTCAATGGTGAATTGTCAATGAGGGAGGAAATAGGGAAAAGATTTTTTTTGTAAGATGTACTTCACTACTCACTATTCACTATTCAAAATACCATTCACAATTGACAATTCACAATTCACACCTCACGCCGCATTGGTTCTATACTTTCCTTTACGCAGAAAGAGTAGTTCTGCAAGGAAAATCATGAGCAGACTTATGGCTGTGGTGCCGAGAACTTTTCCGATGAAATAAAGGAAGTTGCCAAATTGTAGCCACTCAATAAATACCAGGTAGAAATGGTGAATAAAGGTGAGTAGGCCTACATACAAACTATAAGGAGCCCATCCCATACTTTTACTTCCTGGCTCAGAATAGCTCTGTTCGATGGTTTCCTGGGGCAGCAGGAGGTTGAGCAGATAAGGACGAATAAAGGCAATCAACACGCAGGGTGCGGCATGAAGCCCCATGGTTCCGGCAAAAAAATCCAGGCTTAAACCAAACAGGAATGCGATAACCATCAGCGCAATTCTGTTTATCGTAAAAGGAAGCCATAGTATATAGAGGAAATAGATATAAGGAACGATAAAACGGTGCAATGGCGGAACCTCATTCAGGATGAATACCTGTAAAAAGATAAACAGGATAAAACGGACGATATTTTTGATGAGGTTGCTCATTGATTAGATAATGGGGTATTTTCCAGTTGAACCTGTTCAGCATACCTTGTATTTTCTACTAAGTACACGTATTGGATATTGAAAAAATTGGTCGCAGTTTTTATTTTTAGAGTATAAAAATTACTGGATGGATCTTTTACAATGTCAGCCACTGTTCCAACCATGAGGTGTGACGGAAAATTTGCAGAGTATGTACTTGTTACTACAGTATCACCCTTTACAACTTTCGCACTTTTTGATACATTTCTAAGTGTAAGTATAGATGGGTCACTGCCATCCCATTCAATACTACCCGCATTATTGTCTTTTTTCAGCATGGCACTAACCTTACTGTTTCTGTGAAGCAGGCTCATTACTTTGCTGGTATTTGGACTCACATCTACCACTACGCCTACAATACCTTCGGGTCCGATTACGGCCATACCCTTTTTTACGCCCTGATTACTTCCTCGTTCCAGGGTTAGGAAATTGGTTTGAAGCGTAACGGTATTGCCTATTACCCTTGCCGGAAGCCAGGTAAACTTGCGGTAACGGCCAGATGAATCGCGGTGAGTGGTATCTGTATAATTTATTTTAGAGCTATCAGGTGCGATAACATTGGACTGGAGCAAATTTCTCAATCGGGTATTCTCTTCTGCGAGCTGTCGATTGGCTTCTGCGAGACTGAAATAATTTCTCAGGGTGCTGTATTGCTTATTGAGTTTGCCGGTAAGCTCACTGGTAGCATCAGCAAAAAAAGCTTCATGCGTTTTGCTGGATCTTGTAAGCAAAATGATTGCTAACACCTGTAAAACCAGAAAGCTCAGGAAAGTAAAATAGCGCCGTATGAAATAAAAGATATTCTTCAACCTGGAATTGATTAGCGATCAGTAAAATCTTATAGCCTGTTACTACAGGATAGGATCACTTTTTATCGCATGATGAATGGGAAGCGCTGGTAATTCTTGAGGGCCAGCCCTGTACCACGTACCACACTTTTTAAAGGATCATCGGCAACATGAACGGGTAATTTTATTTTCGCACTTAAACGTTTATCCAATCCACGTAAAAGAGCTCCACCACCCGTGAGATATAATCCTCTGCGATAGATATCGGCAGCTAACTCAGGAGGTGTGGTTTCAAGTGCTTTTAGGATTGCTTCTTCAATTTTAAAGATGCTTTTATCAAGTGCTTCAGCAATTTCCTGGTAGCTTACCATGATTTGTTTAGGAATACCTGTAACAAGATCACGACCGTTTACCGGCATATCATCGGGTGGATTGTCGAGGTCTTTCATCGCAGCACCCACATTGATTTTGATCTGTTCTGCGGTTCTTTCACCAATCAACAGGCTATGGTAACGACGAAGTGCTTCCATAATGTCGGCAGTGAATTCATCACCGGCAACGCGTATACTTTGGTCGCAAACAATACCTGCAAGGGCAATTACAGTGATACCTGTGGTACCTCCCCCGATATCGATAATCATGTTTCCAACAGGTTCTTCAACATCTATACCAATACCCAGGGCCGCGGCCATAGGTTCATGGATCATATAAACTTCTTTAGCCCCGGCTTGCTCAGCACTGTCGCGTACCGCACGTTTTTCAACCTCTGTAATAGAAGAAGGGATACATATTACCATTCTCCAGCTTGGTGGAAAAAGGGGTTTTTTGGGATAGATCATCTTGATCAGTTCCCTGATCATTAGCTCCGCAGCATTAAAATCTGCGATAACACCGTCTTTTAAGGGATGTACCGTTCGGATACTTTCATGGGTTTTCTCGTGCATCATCAGGGCTTTTTTACCCACCGCGAGCACTTCTTTCATATTGTTACGGTTCAGGGCCACAATTGATGGCTCATTTACCACTACTTCATCATTATGGATTATAAGGGTATTTGCGGTACCCAGATCCATAGCTATTTCCTGCGTAAAAAAGTTGAATAATCCCATTGTATATTAAAAATACTTTATTTCTTGATCAATGATAGCAAAGGTGGTTGAAATTACTTGAAATAACAAAGCCTAAAGTACCGATTTTTCAGGGGTTGGCGAATAGACCATGATCCATGGACCATGGTCTGTTGACTATAGTCCGAATTCGTATCCGATATCCTTCCTGAAATACATTCCTTCAAACGTGATTTCTGATAATTTATTTTTTGATTGTTGAACTGCTTCAGTAATATTTTTTCCGTAGGCGCTTATTGCCAAAACCCTGCCACCATTTGTTAAAACTTTGTTTTCATCTTTTTTGGTACCTGCATGAAATACCATCACATCTTTTGTTGCAGGCAGTTCAAGTCCATGGATCATTTTATTCTTTTCATAATCACCCGGATAACCACCACTTACAGCCATTACTGTTGCACAAGCTCTTTCATCGTATGAAATATTTGCATCAGCAAGTGTGCCATTATCCATAGCTGCAAACAATGCAACCAGGTCTGTTTGAAGGCGAGGCATTACTACTTCTGTTTCAGGATCACCCATTCTGCAGTTGTATTCAATTACAAATGGTTCGCCTGCAACATTCATCAGACCAAAGAAAATAAAACCGTGGTATATCAGTTCTTCCAGTTCCAATCCCTTCACTGTTGGTGCGATTATGCGCTCCTCTACTTTGCGCATAAATGTGTCATCCATAAATGGCACAGGACTTACACAGCCCATTCCACCTGTATTTAAGCCAGTATCGCCTTCACCAATTCTTTTATAATCTTTTGCATGTCCAATGATCTGGTAGTCTGATCCATTAGTTAATACGAACACACTCACTTCAATTCCTTGTAAAAAAGCTTCAATCACCACTTTACTGCTTGCTTCTCCAAACTGTTTATGAAGAATCATTTCTTCAAATGTTTGCAGTGCTTCCTCGTGTGTATTTGCGATAACCACACCTTTTCCTGCAGCAAGCCCATCAGCTTTTAAAACAACGGGCAAACTGTGGTTAGCGATATAAATTTTTCCTTCTTCAAAATTAGCTGCGGTAAATTCTGCATAAGCAGCGGTTGGTATTCCATGGCGTTCCATGAATTTTTTACTGAAAGCTTTACTTCCTTCCAGTTGAGCGGCTTTTGCAGATGGGCCCACAACGAGTATTTTTTGTAGAAGTGGATCGCTTTCAAAGTAATCATAGATCCCTTTCACCAAAGGTTCTTCCGGTCCTACAACCAGCATACTGATATTGTTTTCCAAACAAGCCTTTTTAATGGCTTCAAAATCGGTAACAGAGAGCGGTAGATTGGTCCCAAATTCGCTGGTTCCCGCATTGCCTGGAGCGATAAAAAGTGCGTCGCAGTGGTGACTTTGCGACATTTTCCATGCCAGCGCGTGTTCGCGGCCACCTGATCCGAGAAGAAGAATATTCATAGAAATAAGTTCAGGTGGCGAAAGTAGGCTCTATGTAGGATTTTTAGCATGAGTAGGGTGTTTTTTTGTTAACGCCCTACTCATACTCAAAAATTAGTTTTCCGCTTCGGCAACGCCTACATAGCGTTTTTCCGGTAGTCTTTTGGCTACCAGCATAAACAATAGTATGGAAACGGCTAGTATGCCAATAAATAACCAATAATAACGTGCACCGGTAAACTGACTGAAAAATCCTTTGTCGACGATATTTCCATTAATCAGACCCACTAAAAGGTTACCCGCAGAAATACCCAGCAGGTATAATGCACTCATGGTACTTTTCATTGATACGGGTGAGTGTGTATATGCATATTCAAGACAGGTAACTGAAACAAGTATTTCTGATGCAGCCAACAGGATATAGGCTATTATCTGCCACCAAACCGATGGTTTTCCACCCGCATCAATACTTTCCTGAATCAGGGCAATAATGGTAAATGAAATGCCTATTACGACCAGTCCGGCTCCTATTTTGCGTAGAGGACTGATTTTAATTCCCCTTTTTTCTAGAAAAGGGAAAATAAGAGAGTTAAAAACAGGAATTAATAATACCAGGAATAAAGGGTTGATAAAATTGATTTGCTCTGGTAAAATGGAAAAATCTCCGACAAGGGTCAGGTCTAACCTGGTAGCCTGTAATACCCATTCCGAAAGGTTCTGATCCCAAAGTGCCCAAAAAATAGGGGTAAAAGCAAAAACAGCTAATACGCGGTAAACAGCTTTGATACCATCAATAGATGTTGCTGAGTATTTTTCTCCAACAGCCTCCCAAACTTTTTGTCCGGGTTTGCGGCTGAATAATTTTATTAGTGCATAGATGGAAATAGAAAAGAAATTCTCTTTTTTAATACCAGCCGGTGGAACACGCACATATTTTTTCCTACCTAACCAGAATAAAATGGTAGCCAGGGCCATCAGAATACCAGGCACACCAAAGGCGATTTCAGGGCCATAATATTTTTTTAGCAAAGGGATAAATAAAGGAGCTAGTGTGCCTCCGGTATTGATACTCATATAAAACCAGCCATATGCTTTTGAAAGCAGTTGTTCATTTGATTTATCGAACTGGTCGCCCACGTTTGCAGACACACAGGATTTAATACCTCCGGCACAGCAGGCAATTACTACTAATCCGGCACTGAAAACCGTATAGCTATTATCTGATATTGCAAGAATCAAGTGGCCGATAGTGTATAATATTGATACCAATAGAATTACCCTGTATTTTCCAAAAAACCAATCTGCCATTATAGCCCCAACCATGGGCATGAAATAGGCCAGTGTTACAAAAAGGTGCGACATCTCATTTGCTTTGGCATCGGCCTCTGCAGTGAGTGCGGGGTTTAGGGTTGGATTAAAAAATGCGACAGCCATATAAGTAACCATAATGGAGCGCAAGCCATAAAAGCTAAATCTTTCTGCAATCTCGCTTCCAATGATAAATGGAATCGATTTTGGCATACTGCCTTTCTTTGACTCTTTTTGTATATCAGACATAAATCGTATTTTGAAATTTAAAAGTATCGGAAACTATCGGTAAACGGTTCATTGTTTGCCGAAAAAAATGCTTGCTTCATCTAAAAACCAACTCATGTCCCAATCTCAAAAAACTTTTAAACCCTTTGTTTCCCCCGAAACAAATATGAAAGAGCTTACCGTAAAATCGATTCTGGTAGGTAGTCTCTTCGGTGTAATTTTTGGCGCGGCCACAGTTTATCTAGCACTGAAAGCCGGGTTAACCGTTTCAGCTTCTATACCAATTGCCGTAATTGCCATTACACTGGGTAGAAAATTTTTGAAGACCACGATTCTTGAAAACAATATCATACAAACTACCGGTTCTGCTGGTGAAAGTATTGCAGCAGGGGTGGCATTCACATTACCAGGTTTCCTGTTTTTATCTTCTCCTTCCAGTGCTGAATACTTTAATTATCTCACTATTCTCATACTTGCAATTGTGGGCGGATTACTGGGTACCTTATTAATGGTGCCACTGAGAAAAGCGTTGATTGTAAATGAGCACGATAATCTTCCATATCCGGAGGGTACTGCTTGCGGAGATGTATTAAAAGCTGGAGAGAGAGGGGGAGATTTTGCTAAAACTGCTTTTTGGGGTCTGGGTGTTGCTTTTGTATATGCTCTTCTGCAAAAAGTAATGCATGTGATAGCGGAGACACCTTTCTATGCCACTAAACAAATCAATAAATTCTTCCCATCAGCCAAAGTGAGTGGTGAAATTACGCCGGAATACCTTGGGGTAGGTTATATCATCGGACCGCGAATTGCAGGGGTACTGGTTGCGGGTAGTGTGCTTAGCTGGATGGTATTTATTCCATTGTTATCAACCCTTGTTCCTGCTGACGCTATTGCCATTCAGTTGGCTAAACTTGGATACCTGGCAGATATTACAAAAGCAGGTGGCAAAGGCGGATGGGATCCGGTAACACATACTTTCGCTGATTACTCTGCGGCTATCTATTATGCTTATGTACGTCAGGTAGGCGCTGGTACTGTTGCTGCTGGAGGTATCATTACATTGCTTAAGACCTTACCTACCATTGTAAAATCTGTAAAGGGTAGCATGGCTTCTCTCAAGGGCGGCGGTGCTGCATCTGGCATTAATGTTTCACGTACAGACAAAGACCTTAGCTTAAAAATTGTGGGTTTAGGTAGTCTTGCCCTGATAGCCATTATCTCTGTTATACCGAGTTTACCCGGAGATGGTTTTCTTCAGAAAATTTTGATAGGAATACTGGTAGTATTGTTCGGTGCATTGTTTGTTACGGTATCATCCCGAATCGTGGGCTTAATTGGATCTTCAAATAACCCAATCAGCGGTATGACCATCGCTACCGTTATGGGAACCAGCCTGATATTCTTAAGTCTTGGCTGGTCTGGTCAGGCCTATGAACCACTGGTGTTGGTTGTAGGAGGTATGATTTGTATTGCTGCTGCCAATGCGGGTGCCACTTCACAGGATTTAAAGAGTGGTTATATTGTTGGCGCTACACCACGTAACCAGCAAATAGCTTTGTTTGTAGGCGCTATTGTATCATCCATTGTTATTGGTATAACGGTGAAGTTCCTTGATAAACCAACCACTGAAATGGTACAACAGGGGATACAACATGCTATCGGAACAGAAAAATATCCTGCCCCTCAGGCAACATTGATGGCTACTTTAATTAAAGGTATCCTGTCTCAAAATCTCGACTGGCAGTATGTTATTGTAGGGATGTTCCTGGCAGTGGTGATGGAACTTTGTGGTATTAAATCGTTGAGTTTTGCAATTGGGGTTTACCTGCCACTTGCCACTACCCTGCCTATATTTATTGGTGGTGCTATTCGTGGAATTGTGGAAGGCAAGCAGAAAAAAGATAAAAAGGAAGTAAGTGCAGAAGAAGAGGAACTGAGTAAAGGAAGCTTATTCGCTACCGGATTGGTTGCGGGCGGTGCCGTTGCAGGTGTTGTGATTGCATTTATTACCGGTACGTCTGGAGGAGAACAATTCCTGAAAAGTATCAGTATGGAACATGGATTGGTGAGTGCCTTCACAGAAAACGGATACTTCCTGTTAGGTACCTTGTTCTTTGCCATCATGGGCTTTATACTGTATCGGGTTGCTATGAAAAAAACAACTTAATCTTAGTGAAAAGAGCGTCTGTTCAGGCGCTCTTTTTTTTGCCACTGAGGGCACAGAAACGCACAGAAAAAATCAACTTATGCTGTGCTTTTCCGTGTATTCAGTGGCAATCATTTTTAATCATAAAGATTAAACCTTCCACCCAACCCCCAGTCAAAAGAAAAACGAAAACCAATGTCCCTGAAGCGAATGTTTAAAACCTTTACTGTTGGAGCCCTGTTTACATTGGGGGCTGCATTTACCAACAACAAGAGTAGTCTTCCAGAAATAAAAATGCCCTATAAAAAAGCAGGCCTTACCAAAGAGCAGGCTGCGGCTCATTTATTGAACAGGTTTAGTTATGGCATTCAACCCGGACAAATTGAACAGGTGATAAACATGGGGTTGGAGCAATGGTTGCAACAACAATTGGATGCTAACTTGCCCGATCAGGAACTGGATAAACGATTGGCAAATTTCGAGGCTTTAAAAATGGATAATGAAGCCATTGTAAATACCTATCTCACCCCCGCCCAGATTTTACGTTATGGTATCCGCAATAAAATTATCAAGGCCGATTCAATCGGTGATACCAATAAACAGGAATACCGGGCTTTAATAGCTAAAGTAGTTCGTGAACAAGGTATAAGACCAGTGCAGGAACTACACAGACAACTAATTAACCAGAAAGTGTTAAGGGCTGTTTACAGCAATAATCAATTGAAAGAAATATTAACTGATTTCTGGTTCAACCATTTTAATGTTTCGCTTACAAAAGGACAAAGCCAGCAATACGTGCTTACTTATGAGCGTGATGCCATTAGGCCCTATGTGTTGGGTAGTTTCAAAGACATGTTAATGGCCACCGCCAAACATCCGGCTATGCTGGAATACCTGGATAATGCATTGAGTGTGAGTAATGATAATGAACGTACACGCAAACAACAGAACAATGCGATGCTTAAGGCTGCAAGAGAACGTGTTGAAGCCAGATTGATGGATACATCCATGGCAGGAAATGCGTTGGTGCAGCAAGCAATTGCCGCAAGAAAAACAAAAGGGCTTAATGAGAATTATGCACGTGAAGTAATGGAATTGCATACGCTGGGGGTAGATGGCGGATATGCACAAAAAGATGTAACTGAAGTGGCAAGAGCACTAACCGGATGGAGCGTACGACCCATGTATAAAGAAGGTCCGGCAAAAAAATTGGTAGAAAACCTGAATGAAAAACAAATGGAAAGACGAGGATTAATTGTTGATGGTGATTTTCTCTTCAGGGAAGATAAACACGATGAAAATCCAAAAACAGTATTAGGAAAGCAATTCAGTGGAAAAGACGGTTATCAGGAGGGGGTAGAAGTGTTGAACATGCTTGCGAAACATGCTTCTACTGCACAGTTTATTGCAACAAAATTGGCCAGACGTTTTGTGTCGGATGAGCCATCTCCGGCACTTATTAAAACATTGGCCCAAACTTATCGTGATACAGAAGGGAATATTAAGGCCATGATGATTGCCATGGTAAATCATCCTGATTTCTGGTCGAAAGATGCATTGCGTGAAAAAGTAAAATCTCCATTTGAATTTGCCATCAGTGCAGTAAGAGCAACAAAGGCGCAGGTATTACAACCTTATCAATTGTATACGTGGTGCACAAAGATGGGGCAACGTTTTTATTATTATCAAGCTCCAACCGGATTTCCTGATCGCGCAAATTTTTGGATCAATAGCGGTGCATTATTAAACAGGATGAATTTCGGACTCGCATTGGCAACACAGAAAATCCCAGGAGTTCGTCTGAACCTGCTTGCACTAAATGAAAACCATGAACCGGAAAGTGCAGACCAGGCATTGCGTATTTATAGTAAACTTTTATTGCCTGAAAGAAACCTCGAAGAAAATATTAAAAGGTTAACGGCAATGGTTAGAGATGCTAATGTAGAACAGAAAATAAATGCCGCTGCTGCAAAGGTGAAAACAGAAATGGTAGAAGATGAAAATGAAGAGCAACCAAACAGAAAGCAGGATCCGAAAGGGAAAGATATTTATGCCATGAATAATACTGCGGCAACTGTTGCTCAAGTAGTAGGAATTATCATTGGTTCTCCTGAATTTCAGCGGAAGTAAAAGCAGGCGATAAAATTTATTCAAATCAACAATATTTCAATCACTGTAATACGACGGAGTTTTTACACGTGTTTATAAAACATCAACTATGACCAACAGACGAGCATTTATGAAATCAGGTGCTATGGCACTTTTTGCTGCAGGTTTTGGTGGCGTGCCCAATTTTATTGCACGTGCAGCCGATACCAGAAAAATACTACACCCATACAAAAGGAACAAAGTATTGGTTTGTATTTTCCAAAGAGGTGCTATGGATGGGTTAATGGCGGTTAGTCCATTTGCAGACGAAAACCTGAAATCGCTCAGGCCCACATTATATATGAGTCCGTCACAAACACAAGGTGGCTTGATGGATCTCGACGGGAAATTCGGTTTACACCCTGCACTAAACAGTTTGTCGTCTTATTTTAAAGAAGGAAGAATGGCAGTTGTTCATGGTGTTGGCAGTCCGAATAATACCAGAAGTCATTTTGATGCACAGGATTTTATGGAGAGTGGCACACCTTTTAACAAAGGAACAAACAGCGGTTGGTTAAACAGGGCCGTTGGCTTAACGGGTCATGAAGCTACTCCATTTAGTGCAGTTAGTTTAACCAGTGCTTTACCGAGAAGTTTGTATGGTGATCATGAAGCGCTTGCTATCAGTAACCTGCAGGATTTTGCGATTCAAATGCAAGGAAACCCAATGGCTGGAAATGCGGCTGCAAAATCATTTGAATCTTTATACGATCAAACCAGTAACCAGTTATTGAATAAAACCGGCAAGGAAAGTTTTGAAGCGATGAAGATTTTGAAGTCGAGTGATATCAAAAATTATCAGCCGGCCAATGGTGCAGTTTATCCTAATTCTCCTTTGGGTAATTCACTTAAGCAGATTGCAACCTTAATTAAAATGGATGTAGGTGTGGAAGTAGCATTTGCAGAAAGTGGTGGATGGGATACCCACTTTAATCAAGGCACCCTTAATGGCGCATTTGCCAGAAATCTCCGCGATTTCAGCGATAGTATCGCAGCATTCTGGACTGATATGGGACAATACCAGGATGATGTAACCGTGATGACTATGACAGAATTCGGACGCACAGCACACCAGAATGGAACCGGTGGAACCGATCATGGAAGGGCCAGTTGTTTGTTCGTATTAGGTAATGATGTAAAAGGAGGGAAAGTGTACCACAATATCAAATCACTTGCAAAAGCAGATTTGGAAGATGGTAGAGACCTGCCGGTATCAACAGATTTCAGGGCAGTATTCAGTGCGGTTGCGAAAGGGCATCTTCAACTGAAACAAACAAAAGGGATGTTTCCGGGTTGGGATGGACAGGATATTGGATTGATGAAAGTATAATGGATGTTATAGAGGGAGTTGTGACGTTAGCTATCTTTTAAAACTATACACCAGGGTTCCCTCTTTATCTATATAAACAAGATCATTTCCTTTTTCCATTAAGGCCAGGCCTTTATTAAAAAAACCTGACCGTTGAAATGAGGGAGCAATAATCCATGTTCCTGTTTTGTCTATAAAACCCCATGCTCCATAGTCTTTTTCAACAGCGGCTAATCCTTCAGAGAAAGAGCTGGCATTGGTGAATTGAGGTTGAATTACCCAATTACCTGATGTATTTACAAATCCCCATTTGTTACTGGTATCTCTAGCTGGTGCTAAACTATCAGCAAATGCATACATCCTGGTAAACGCCGTTTTAATACTTGTCTTCTTTTTGATATCAAGTATTTCCCAGGTATCTGTCATGTTTTTTTGTGTACAGGTGATACCAGCGTATGCGTCGGTAATATTATAGTATTCCGGTTGTACGATAAATTTTCCTGTGCTATCTATTAACCCCCATAAGTTGCTTTTAACTGAGGCTTGTGCAAGTCCTCCTTTAAACTCGTAGCATAGCGCAAATTGAGGTTGTATAATAAAGGTTCCTTTTTTATTGATATAACCCCATTTGCCATTTAATTGTACCCTGGCTTTTCCTTCGGAAAAATGCCCGGCGGCATTGAATTGTGGGGTTATAAGCCATTTGCCTTTTTCGTTAATGAAACCATATTTTGATAGCAATAGATAATTCCCGACGGCGGCAACGGCAGAGCCTTCATAAAATTGACTGGCAAAAGTAAACTGAGGCGTGATGGCTGTATTTCCTGTTTTTTTATTGAGGAAACCAAATTTGCCATTTTCCATAAACCAGATCAGGTTTTGGGATTGGCTGCACAAAGCAATGCAGGTAAATAAGTAAACGCACAGTACTTTTTTCATCTCTTAAAGATACTATAAGAAAGCATTAGCCATATATAAAGATGACCACCGAGTAGCTTGCTTATTTATCAGATAATTAACCAGTGGCAATAAAAACTAAAGTTTTCCTTTTTTTATTTCGTCGACTACACCAGGGTCCAATAAAGTACTAGTATCACCCAAATTTTCTGTTTCACCTTCTGCTATTTTGCGCAGTATTCTGCGCATTATTTTTCCACTTCTGGTTTTAGGTAATCCGCTTACAAACTGAATTTTATCGGGTTTTGCGATAGCACCGATGATTCTTGTTACGGTTTGCAGGATATCTTTTCTTACCAAATCACCGGTGCCATGGGTGTCTTGTGCATGTGAGCCCTGATAAATAATGTATGCGTAAATGCCCTGTCCTTTGATATCATGCGGATAACCCACTACGGCACTTTCTACAACACCGGCGTGCATATTAATCGCGTTTTCAACTTCTGCGGTACCGATGCGATGACCGCTAACATTTAATACATCATCTACGCGACCGGTAATACGAAAGAAGCCATCTTTATCTTTTAAAGCACCATCGCCTGTGAAATACATGTTTTCATAGGTGGCAAAATAATTGGTCCTGCATCTTTCATGATCTCCATAAGTGGTTCTGAGAATAGAAGGCCAGGGAGATTTAATACAAAGATTACCACTGATGGTTTCATCACCTTGTTGAACAATCTCCTTACCATTTTCATCTACCAGTACCATTTCAAGTCCGGGCATCGGTAAGGTTGCCCATCCTGGTTTTGCAGGCGTAACACCTGCCAGGTTAGAAATAAGGCAGCCTCCGGTTTCTGTTTGCCACCAGGTATCAACGATCGGACATTTTCTTTTACCCACATGTTCATCATACCAATGCCAGGCTTCTTCGTTGATTGGTTCACCCACTGTGCCCAATACTTTGAGAGAAGAGAGGTCTTTACCCTGTAAGGGGCCGAGACCAAAGCCCATCAGGCTTCTTATCGCAGTTGGGGCTGTATATAGAATATTTACACAATATTTATCAACGATATCCCAAAAGCGACCTGCATCTGGCCATGTAGGCACTCCTTCAAATAAAACGGAAGTTGCACCTGCACTAAGTGGGCCATAAACAATGTAGCTATGTCCTGTAATCCAACCTATATCTGCGGTACAAAAATGCACCTGACCGGGCTGGTATTGAAATACGTTTATAAAAGTGTAATTGGTATAAACCATATATCCGGCCACACTGTGTACCACACCTTTGGGTTTGCCTGTTGAGCCGGAGGTATATAAAATGAATAGAGGGTCTTCTGCATCCATTTCTTCTGCTTCAATGAAAGTAATGCCTTTTTCTTCCACCTGTTTCATTTCATCTTCCCACCAAACATCTCTGCCTTTGATCATAGAAACAGGGGTGCGTGTTCTGGTAGCAACGATAACGCGTTTTACGGTTTTGTTTCCAATGAGTGCGTCGTCTATTACCGATTTGAGTGGTATATCTTTCGCGCCTCTGTATGCTCCGTCGCAGGTAACAATATAGGTTGCTTGTGCATCTTCCAGTCTGTCGGCAATACTTTGTGCAGAAAATCCACCGAATACTACAGAATGTATGGCGCCGATTCTTGCGCAAGCTAAAACGGCAATAGCCAGTTCAGGAATCATGCCCATATAAATACAAACACGATCTCCTTTTTGTACGCCATTATTTTTCAATACATGTGCAAACTGGCAAACTTTTTCATGTAGTTTTTTATAAGTGAGTATCCGATGATTTTCATCTGCCGCATTTGGTTCCCAAATAATGGCGGGGTGGTTGCCCTTTGTTTCCAAATGACGGTCGAGGCAGTTTTCAGTAATATTCAACTTGCCGCCTTTAAACCATTCCACTTTTGGTTCTTTAAAGTTCCAATCAAGGGTTTTCTCCCATTTCTTCTTCCATGTAAAATGTTCGGCAATTTCGCTCCAAAAAGAAGCTGGGTCGCTGATACTTTTCTGGTAGGCTGCTTTATATTCTTCAAAGGTTTTGATCTGATACGGATACGACATGCTCATCGAAATTTTGGGCTATAAATATAAGACATACATCGCAGTGACTGCGTCTGATTATGCGAATGATTGTTCGTTTTTAATATATAGAACAAATCATACTACAGCTTTGCAGAAAACTATGGTAGTTTTTCGTAAAATCACTTCTTTGCTGTAAGTTGTACATCCATATGAAAAAAGAACAAGGCATCTGGAAAGTAATTACTGCTTCTTCTCTGGGTACATTGATAGAGTGGTATGATTTTTACATTTTTGGTAGTCTGGCAACAGTTATTGCAGGACAATTCTTTCCAAAAACAAATCCAACAGCGGCACTATTGTCTACACTTGCCACATTCGCGGCAGGCTTTATAGTTCGTCCATTTGGGGCATTAGTTTTTGGTCGACTTGGTGATATCGTAGGAAGAAAATATACTTTTCTCTTAACCCTTGTTTTAATGGGCGGATCAACATTTGCTATCGGGCTTGTGCCATCTTATGAAAGTATTGGTTTTGCCGCGCCAATTATTGTATTGCTTCTGCGATTGTTACAGGGCCTAGCATTGGGAGGCGAATATGGAGGAGCAGCAACCTATGTGGCAGAACACGCCCCTGCAGAGCGAAGAGGGTATTTTACTTCATGGATACAAACTACTGCTACGCTAGGATTGTTTGTTTCATTGGGCGTTATCCTGTTAACGAGGCATAGTCTTGATGCGGATCGTCAGTTATCCATTGCAAAATTTAATGACTGGGGCTGGCGTATTCCTTTTCTTTTATCTATTGTTCTGGTGATCGTGTCAATTTATATCCGGCTTAAAATGCAGGAATCGCCCTTATTTTCCAAACTGAAATCAGAAGGAAAAACATCTGTGAATCCATTGAAGGAAAGCTTTGGTCATAAAACCAACTTGAAAATGGTTTTGCTGGCCTTGTTTGGTGCAACAATGGGGCAAGGGGTAGTATGGTATACAGGTCAGTTTTATGCGCAGTCATTCCTGGAGAATATTTGTAAGATAGATTTTGAACAATCAAGAACCATATTAATCTGGGCAATCGTTTTTGGCACACCATTTTTTGTTGTTTTCGGTCACCTGAGTGATAAGATTGGACGAAAATGGATCATGATGATTGGGATGTTACTTGCCGTGGTTACTTATCGGCCCTTATTTAATGAATTGGCGGCATTAAGTAACGCAACGCAAAAAGTGGAACAAACCGAACTTTTGAAAACCCAGTTACAGGTAAGTTCAATTGCTGGATCGAGTGATTCATTAAGGATAGTGAAACAGGATAGATTTTTTACAGATGGGTCCGTTTTTCATACTACCACTACCGATACAGTTTATGCGGATGGTTTACGAACTACTTTAAAGCCTGCGGTAACTATTGTTAAAGAAGTAGGTAATGGTGTTTACTGGAAAATGATTGGTATTATCTTCCTGATGATCATTTATGTTACGATGGTTTATGGTCCAATAGCTGCATTCCTGGTTGAATTGTTTCCAACCCGCATAAGGTATACCTCTATGTCTCTTCCATATCATATTGGTAATGGTGTATTTGGTGGACTTACTCCTTTTATCGCCACTTTATTAACTACTATTTATACTGGTAACCAGTTGGCAGGCCTGATGTATCCTATATTGGTTGCAGGTATTTGTTTTGTTATTGGTGTTCTTTATTTAAGTAATAAAAAAACGATTCACTAGTTATATGAAACAGATAAAAAGAATTGCAGGAATAATATGGATACTACTCGGACCGGTGGCCGTTTTTTTTATGATAAAAACGGCAGCAAATGAAATTGCTGCAAAGCCATCCACTGATACCTGGATTCAGTGGGGTGTTTTTGTGGTAGTATTTCTTCCAATTGCATTTGGCCTTAGCTTATTTGGTTATTATGCACTGAAAGGAGAATACGATACTGAATTATAGGTGTTAGGTGTTAGGTATTAGGAGTTAGGTATTAGTGTCATGTCCTGACAAAAGTTGACACTTTTTCTTCTGTTCTGGCATTTGCTAACCCATGTACTATGGCTGGTATTTGAAGGTTCAATGACCAATGTGGACGTTTTTCATTGTAAGCCTTTATACCTTCTCTTACACATTG
>QFCS01000533.1_pt1 | contig 38934 bp, 33 predicted proteins | sample 3576561 | NCBI WGS metagenome assembly QFCS01 | reverse complement strand
GAAGGTCATCGTCCCCGTCAAGCGCGTGGTGGATTACAACGTCAAGGTACGCGTGAAGAGCGACGGAAGCGGGGTGGACATCGCCAACGTCAAGATGAGCATGAACCCGTTCGACGAGATCGCGGTGGAAGAGGCGGTGCGTCTCAAGGAGAAGGGGGTGGTCACGGAAGTGATCGCCGTCTCTTGTGGCGTGGCGCAATGCCAGGAGACGCTGCGCACGGCCATGGCCATCGGCGCAGACCGCGCCATCCTGGTGGAGACCGCCACCGAACTGCAGCCGCTGGCCGTGGCCAAGCTGCTCAAGGCGCTGGTGGACAAGGAACAGCCGCAACTGGTGATCCTGGGCAAGCAGGCGATCGACGACGACTGCAACCAGACGGGTCAGATGCTGGCCGCACTGGCCGGCCTGCCGCAAGCCACCTTCGCCAGCAAGGTCGAAGTGGCCGATGGGAAGGCCAGCGTGACGCGTGAAGTGGACGGTGGTCTGGAGACCCTGTCGATCGCGCTGCCGGCGGTGATCACGACCGACCTGCGCCTCAATGAGCCGCGCTACGTGACGCTGCCCAACATCATGAAGGCGAAAAAGAAGCCGCTGGAGACGCTCAAGCCCGAAGACCTCGGTGTGGACGTGGCCCCGCGCATCAAGACCCTGAAGGTCAGCGAGCCCCCGAAGCGTGGTGCCGGCGTGAAGGTGCCGGACGTCGCCACCCTGGTGAGCAAGCTCAAGACCGAAGCCAAAGTGATCTGAGGACAGAACAAATGACCGCACTCGTTATTGCAGAACACGACAACGCCTCCATCAAGGGCGCGACCCTCAACACCGTGACGGCAGCCGCTGAATGTGGCGGTGACGTGCACGTGCTCGTGGCCGGGCACAACGCCGGTGAAGCCGCCAAGGCCGCGGCCGCCATCGCAGGCGTGGCCAAGGTGATCCATGCGGACGCCGCCGGCTTCGAACACGGCCTGGCCGAGAACGTGGCCGCCCAGGTGCTCGCGCTCGCCCCCGCCTACAGCCACATCCTGTTCCCGGCCACGGCCTCGGGCAAGAACGTGGCGCCGCGCGTGGCCGCCACGCTGGACGTGGGCCAGCTCTCCGACATCACCAAGGTGGTGAGCGCCGACACCTTCGAGCGCCCGATCTACGCAGGCAACGCCATTGCCACGGTGCAGGCGACCGACGAGAAGAAGGTGATCACCGTGCGCACGACCGGTTTTGACGCGGCGGCAGCCACGGGCGGCAGCGCGGCGGTGGAAACCGCCACGGCGGCGCTGGGTGATGGCAAGAGCTCCTTCTTGGGCAGCGAGATCGCCAAGAGCGACCGGCCCGAGCTGACGGCGGCCAAGATCATCGTCTCCGGTGGCCGTGCGCTGGGCAGCAGCGAGAAGTTCAACGAGGTGATGACGCCGCTGGCGGACAAGCTCGGTGCGGCCATCGGTGCCAGCCGCGCAGCGGTGGACGCGGGCTACGCCCCGAACGACCTGCAGGTGGGACAGACGGGCAAGATCGTCGCGCCGCAGCTGTACATCGCAGCGGGCATCTCCGGTGCCATCCAGCATCTGGCTGGCATGAAGGACTCCAAGGTGATCGTGGCGATCAACAAGGACCCCGAAGCCCCGATCTTCTCCGTGGCCGACTACGGCCTGGAGGCCGACCTCTTCGAGGCCGTGCCCGAACTCGTCAAGGCGCTCTGAGCCCTCTGAACCACACAAGGGCATCGTTCGCGATGCCCTTGTCGCATCTGCATCCTGAATCCGTGGAGACAAGACCATGAGCTATACCGCCCCCCTCAAGGACATGCTGTTCGATATCGAGCATCTGGCGCGCATCGATCAGGTGGCGCAGATGCCCGGCTTCGAGGACGCCGGGCTGGAAACCGCGCAGGCCGTGCTGGAGGAGTGCGCCAAGCTCAACGAGGGCGTCATCGCGCCGCTGAACTTCGAGGGGGACAAGAACCCTTCTTCCTTCAAGGATGGCGTGGTCACCACCACACCTGGCTTCAAGGACGCGTTCAAACAGTATGCCGAGGGCGGCTGGCAGGGGTTGCAGCACCCGGTGGACTTTGGTGGCCAGGGCCTGCCCAAGACCATCGGTGCGGCCTGCGGGGAAATGCTCAACAGCGCCAACATGAGCTTCGCGCTCTGCCCGCTGCTGACCGACGGTGCCATCGAGGCCTTGTTGACGGCCGGGAGCGACGAGCTCAAGGCTACCTACCTCGAGAAGCTGGTGAGCGGCCAATGGACCGGCACCATGAACCTCACCGAACCACAGGCGGGTTCTGACCTCGCTGCGGTGCGCAGCCGGGCCGAACCGCAGCCCGATGGCAGCTACAAGGTGTTCGGCACCAAGATCTTCATCACCTACGGTGAGCACGACATGGCCGAGAACATCGTGCACCTCGTGCTGGCCCGCGTGTCTGGCGCGCCCGAGGGGGTGAAGGGCATCAGCCTGTTCGTGGTGCCGAAGTTCATGGTGAACCAGGACGGCTCGCTGGGTGCGCGCAACGACGTGCATTGCGTGAGCATCGAACACAAGATGGGCATCAAGGCCAGCCCGACGGCGGTGCTGCAGTATGGCGACCATGGTGGTGCCGTGGGCTACCTGGTGGGCCAGGAAAACCGGGGCCTCGAGTACATGTTCATCATGATGAACGCTGCCCGCTACGCCGTGGGTGTGCAGGGCATCGCCATCGCCGAACGTGCCTACCAGAAGGCCGTGGGGTATGCGAAGGACCGCGTGCAGAGTCGCCCGGTCGACGGTTCGATGAACACGGCTGCGCCGATCATCCACCACCCCGACGTCAAGCGCATGCTCATGACCATGCGTGCCTTCACCGAAGGGTGCCGCGCCATGGCCAGTGTGGCGGCCGCGGCCTACGATGCGTCGCACCACCACGCAGACGCCGAGGTGCGCAAGCAGAATGCGGCCTTCTATGAGTTCCTGGTGCCGCTGGTCAAGGGCTACAGCACCGAGATGAGCCTGGAAGTGACCAGCCTGGGTGTGCAGGTGCATGGAGGCATGGGCTTCATCGAGGAGACCGGCGCGGCACAGCACTACCGCGATGCCAAGATTCTCACCATCTACGAGGGTACGACCGCGATCCAGGCGAACGATCTCGTGGGCCGCAAGACCGCGCGTGATGGCGGCACCGGTGCCAAGGCCATCGCCGCGCAGATCGAGAAGACCGAGGCCGAGCTGGCGAAGCGTGGCGGTGCGAATGCCGCGGCAGTGCATCAACGGCTGAAGGCCGCGCGCGAGGCTTTCGTCGATGTGGTCGAGTTCATCGCCGCCAACACAAAAACCAATCCCAATGCCGCTTTCGCGGGCAGCGTGCCCTACCTCATGCTCGCGGGCAACCTGGTGGCCGGCTGGCAGATGGCGCGCGCGCTGCTGGTGGCCGAAGACCAGCTCGCCCAGGGCGTGGACACGGCCTTCATGCAGGCCAAGATCACCACCGCGCGTTTCTACGCCGACCACATCCTGAGCCGCGCCCCTGGCGTTCGCGACAGCATCGTGGATGGTGCCGAGGCGGCAACCGCGCTGGCCATCGACGCTTTCTGAAGGCGACGAACGCCGGCCCTGTCGCCGCATCGACAGGGCCTTGCGCCGAGCCGGGTCCAGAATCCCGACGAACCTTTCACGGAGACACCATGACCGCACCCCCACGCAGCCTGCCCCCCGTTCTCAAGAACCTCAAGTTCCCGGTGATCGGCTCGCCGCTGTTCATCATCAGCAACCCCAAGCTCGTGATCGCGCAATGCAAGGCGGGTGTGGTGGGCTCGATGCCCGCGCTCAACGCGCGTCCGGCGTCGCAACTGGACGAATGGCTGGCCGAGATCACCGAAGCGCTCGCCGCGCACGACAAGGCCCATCCCGACAACAAGGCTGCGCCGTTCGCGATCAACCAGATCGTGCACAAAAGCAACGACCGCCTGGAGCACGACATGCAGTTGTGCGCCAAGTACAAGGTGCCGATCGTCATCACCAGCCTGGGCGCGCGTGAGGACGTGAACCAGGGCGTGCACAGCTGGGGAGGCATCGTGATGCACGACGTGATCAACAACGTATTCGCGCACAAGGCGATCGAGAAGGGCGCAGACGGCCTGATTCCGGTCGCGGCGGGTGCCGGCGGCCATGCCAGTGTGAAGAGTCCCTTCGCTATGGTTCAGGAAATTCGTGAATGGTTTGGCGGCCCTGTGGCGCTTTCAGGTTCGATCGCCTCGGGGGGGGCCATCCTGGCCGCGCAGGCCATGGGTGCTGACCTGGCGTACATCGGCTCGGCCTTCATCGCCACGGAGGAAGCGCGCGCGGTGGATGGCTACAAGGAGATGATCACCACCTCGGATTCCGACGACATCGTCTACAGCAACTTCTACACCGGCATCCACGGCAACTACCTCAAGGGCAGCATCAAGAACGCCGGCATGGACCCGGACAACCTGCCGCAGAGCGACCCGAGCAAGATGAACTTCGGCACGGGTGAAGGCGCCAATGCCGCCAAGGCGTGGCGCGATATCTGGGGTTGTGGTCAGGGCATTGGCGCCATCCGTGAAGTGGTGCCCGCGGCCGACCTGGTGGCGCGCTTCAAGCGCGAGTATGCCGAGGCGAAAGCGCGCATCTGTGCGGGCTGAATGCCGCCCACCTGAGCAGCAAAGCCGGCCACGCGCCGGCTTTTTCCTGCCCGGACCGATCGTTGGCTGGCGACCGTGTACGCTCGGCGGCTGGCTGGCCGAGTCGCTGTTGCGCTGTCAGGGCGGCGTGGTGGTGCGCATGCCACTGCGCAGCCAGGCGCCAATGCTGTCAAACACCTTGCCGATCTCGCCGCCGAGGTTGGTCTTGTATTCCACTCCGGTGGTGTCCGAGATGGCCGACACCCAGCCACCATCGCGCCATTCCGAGTACAGCCAGTCCTCGCCGTCTCGCACCAGACCGTCGGGTGGTGACGGTGGTTGTGCAACCGGCACACCTTTGAGCGCGGAGCCCATGTAGTCGATCCAGATCGGCAGCGCAATGCGCCCGCCGGATTCGCCGCCACCCATGCCGCGGGGCTTGTCATAGCCCACCCAGACCGCCGCCACCAGCGAGGGCTGGTAGCCGGCAAACCAGGCGTCCACCGCGTCATTGGTGGTGCCGGTCTTGCCGTAGACGTCGGGTCGCTTAAGCAGCGTCTGCGCGCGGGCAGCGGTGCCTGATCGGGCGACATCGTTCAGCATGCTGCCCACGACGAACGCATTGCGTGCCGGAATGGCGCGCGTTTCTTCGGTGAGCGGCGCTGGTGGCGGCGCTTCGAACAGCACCTTGCCCTGCGCATCGGTGATCTTCTCGATCACGACCGGATCCACATGCCAGCCACCATTGGCCACGGTGGCGTAGGCCTGCGCCATCTGCAACGGCGTCACGCTGCCGGTGCCCAAGGCCAGCGAGAGGTCGTTGGGCTGTCGTGCCACGTCGAGGCCAAAGCGCCCGGTCCAGTCGCGCGCGGCCTGCGTGCCGGTGTGCTGCAGCACGCGCACGCTGGCCAGATTGCTCGAACGTTTGATGGCTTCGCGCACCGAGATCGGACCCAGGTGCTCGCCGTTGGCGTTGTTCGGACTCCATCCGTTGGCGGCGGTGAAGGGCAGATCGTCTACCAGGGTGGCGGGCATCACGCGTGCCTCGAGCGCGGCCGAGTACAGGAGCGGCTTCATGGCCGAACCCGGCTGTCGCCAGCCCTGTGTGACGTGGTTGAAGGGCTGGTTGGTGAAATCGAAGCCGCCCACCAGCGCGCGCACGCGACCGGTCTGCGGGTCGAGCGCCACCAGCGCGGCCTCGACCTCGGGCCATTGCGAGATCGCCCAGATGGTTTCCCCCGGTTTGCCCTTGACCTTGGGCTTGGTGGTGCCGGTAGCCATCACCCGCACCACGGCGCCGCGCGTGATCTTGAGCGGGGCCTTGGCTTTCTCCTCCAGTGCCCGCTGTGCCCAGCGCAGTCCTTCGCCCTGAACAGTGATGCGTTCGCCTGTGGCCAGTTGCACCTCCAGTGCCTTCGGGCTGGCCGCGAGCACGATGCCCACGCGCAGGGTTTCGTCGTCGCGGTGGTCTTTCAAGGCTTCAGCGGCTGCGCGTTCCAGCTCGGGGCCATTGCCTGCGGGCAGGGACTCGATGTCTTCCGGTCCACGCCACGCGCCACGCCGTTCAAAGGCCAGCACGCCTTTCTGCACGGCGGCATGCGCCGCGCGCTGGTCGGCCGCGCGCAGCGAAGTCGTCACGCGCAGGCCGCTGGAATAAGCTTCGGTGCCGAAGCGCTCCACCACCGCGCGCCGCGCCATTTCCGCGACGTGGGCAGCGTGCACGTTGCGCAGGCCGGGTGTGCGGATGACGACTTTCTCGGCGCGCGCTGCGGCGAGCTGCTTGTCGTCGATCATGTCCGTGGCGCGCATGCGTTCGAGCACCACGCGCTGGCGCTGCGTGGCGCGCTCGAGATTCGCCACCGGGTTCGCGTAATAGGGGTTCTGCGGCAGGCCGGCGAGCATCGCGGTCTCGGCCAGAGAAAGCTTGTCCAGCGGCTTGCCGAAATAGATCTGCGAGGCGGCGGAGAAGCCGTAGGCGCGCTGGCCCAGGAAGATCTCGTTGAGGTAGATCTCCAGGATGCGGTCCTTGGAGATTTCGTCCTCCAGCTTGAGCGCCAGCCAGATTTCCTTCGCCTTGCGTTCTGCCGAGAACTCGCGCGTGAGCAGCATGGTGCGCACGAGCTGCTGCGTGATGGTGGATGCGCCTTGCTTGCGGCCGCCGGTGAGGGCGGCGAACACCGCACGGGCCATGCCCTTCGGGTCCACGCCCGAGTGCTCGCGGAAGCGGGCGTCCTCCACGGCCAGAACGGCCTGCTGCAATTGCAGGGGAATGCGCGAGAGAGGCAGGTAGTCGCGGCGTTCGGTGCCGAACTGGGCGATTTCCTCGCCATCGGCGGTGAGAACCTGCAAAGGCAGCTTGGGCTGGTAGTGGACGATGCGATCGAGCGACGGCAGGTCGAAGGTCGACGCCGGGACCGGCAGTGCCACGGCCAGGGCGGCGGTGACCGCCAGGGCCAAAGCCGCCCGGCGTAGGGTGATCTGGAACATGGGGCTGAATTATCCCGCGCCGGTGTGAAGCGGGCGTGTGCTCAAAGGTCGTGCTCGTAACCAGCTGTGACGGCATTCCGGGCCCGAAAGTGCCCGGAAAATGCCTTGGTTAAGATGGCCCGCTCCCATTTCGACCTCGCCCGAACCATGCGCAAGCGCATTCTGCTGCTGGAAGACGAACAGGCCATTGCCGACACCCTGCTGTACGCCCTGCAGAGCGAGGGCTTCGAGGTGCTGCATGTGCGCCTGGCCCGCGAGGCGTTGGCTGCCTTCGAGCAGACGCCGCCGGATCTGGCCATCCTGGATGTGGGCGTGCCGGACGGCAACGGTTTCGACGTGTGCCGCACCATTCGTCGGACAAGCGAGTTGCCCATCGTGTTCCTGACCGCCCGGCATGAAGAGATCGACCGTGTGCTGGGCCTGGAGCTGGGGGCCGATGACTACGTCGTCAAACCCTTTTCGCCCCGTGAGGTGTGCGCGCGGGTGCGTGCCATCCTGCGCCGCAGTGCGGCAGGTGCTGTGGCTGTGGCCCCGTCCGGTCCGCCAGAGCCGGTGGCCGCCAGCGGGCTTACGCTGGACGAGGCGACGCAGCGCATCGCGCTCGCGGGCGAGTTCCTTGCGCTCACGCGCTACGAGTTCCTGTTGCTGGCCACCTTGCTGCGGCGGCCGCAGCGCATCTTTTCGCGCACCGAGCTCATGGAACTGGTGTGGGGCGGCGCACCGCACACCTCCGACCGCACGGTCGATGCCCACATCAAGCTGCTGCGCGCGAAGCTGCGCGAGCGCGGGCTGGTGGTCGACGTGATCCAGACCCATCGCCACATGGGTTATTCGCTGCGGCTGCCGGGCTGAGGACGGCATGCGCATCGGCCTGCGGTTGCTCGTCGGTTTCTTCCTCGTGCTGGGGCTGGCCCTGTTCGTCGTGCTGCGCGTGCTGCTGGACGAAGTCAAGCCCGGCACGCGGCTGGCGATGGAGGACAGTCTGATCGACGCGGCCTACACGCTGGCCCAGCTGGCCACGCCCGACATGAAGGCTGGCACCATCGCCGATGGTTTCTTTGCGCGATCCCTGCAGGGTCTTCAGGACGCGCGACCGGGCGCCGACATCGGCGGCTTCCGCAAGGACAGCATCGACTATCGCATCACCATCACCGACGTGCAGGGCATCGTGCGCTTCGACACGAAGACCGAGGCCATCGGGCAGAACCATTCGCGCTGGAACGATGTGGTTCGCACCCTGCGCGGCGAGTACGGCGCGCGCTCCAGCCCGGCCAGCCCGTACGACCCCGACAACACCGTCATGCACGTGGCTGCGCCCATCCGCGATGGGGACCGCATCATTGGCGTGCTCACCGTCTCGCGGCCCAACCAGCGCCTGCAGCCCTACATTGATCGCAGTGAGCACCGCATCCTGCGCTGGTCGTGGGTGCTGCTGGGGCTGTCGCTGTTCATCGGCCTGCTGTTCAGCTGGTGGATCGCGAGCTCGCTCTCGCGCCTGCGTGGTTATGCGAACGCGGTGTCGCGTGGCGAACGCGCGCCGCTGCCGGTGCTCGGCCGCGTGAGCGGCCACACCGAGTTCAACGACCTGGCCGGCGCACTGGAGCGCATGCGACTCAAGCTGGAAGACAAGGCCTATGTGGAGAGCTACGTGCACACGCTCACGCACGAGCTCAAGAGCCCGCTGGCCGCGATCCGTGGCGCGGCCGAGCTGCTGCAGGAGGACGTGCCCGCGCAGGACCGCCAGCGTTTCTCCGGCAACATCCAGCGCCAGGCCGAACGCCTTCATCTGTTGGTGGACAAGCTGCTGCAGCTCGCACACGTGGAGCAGATGCAGGGCCTGGGTACGCGTGAAACGGTGGACATGAGCATGCTGACGCGCGAACTGCTGCAGCGGCTCGAGCCGCGCTGGCGCCGCAAGGCGCTGCGCGTGCGCGACGAACTGGGGCAGGGCCAGGCGGTGCAGGGCGATCCCTTCCTGATCGGCCAGGCCTTGCAGAACCTGCTGGACAACGCGATCGATTTCTCCCCCCACGGCGGTGAACTGTGGCTGCGCCTGCAACGCGACGGCGATGGCGTGGAGTGGTCGGTGCGCGACCAGGGACCTGGCATTCCCGACTACGCGCGCGACCGCATCTTCGAGCGCTTTTATTCGCTGCCGCGCGCGGACGGGCAGGACAAGGGCTCCGGGCTCGGCCTGTGCCTGGTGCGCGAAGTGAGCGACCTGCATGGCGGAACGGTGCGGGTGGAGAACGTGACGGAGCCCGGCGGCTGCCTGGCGCGCTGGCGGCTGCCGGCCTGAATTTCACGCCCGCTTCACAAAACGCCGCTGCGTTGCACGGCCGCTTCGCGGGAGGTGGCCAGACTGGCCGGGTTCTCACAACGGAGCCTGCCTTGAACAAATACCCCCTGCTGAGCAAAGTGCTGGTGATCGGTCTGCTGATGCTGCTGCTCTCGGTTCCCCTGGTGATGGTGCGCGACGTGATCCAGGAGCGCAGTTCGAACCGCGAGGTCGCGGCCCACGAAGTGGCGCGCGCCCACGCCGGCGAACAACTCATCAGCGGCCCGGTGCTGTACGTGCCCTACACCGAAACCTTCACGCGGACGGTGGCCGTGGGCGATGCGGGCCACACGCGCGACGAGCGCGTCACCCAGTCCCATGCGGTGATCCGCTTCCCCGCATCGATGGAAACACGCAGCCGCCTGTCGACCGAGACGCGCTGGCGCGGCGTCTTTCCGATCACGGTCTTCACGAGCACGAACGAAAGCACCGGGCGCTTCGTGTGGACCGATGTGGAGCCGAAGGAGAAGGGCGGCCAGATCAGCCTGGGCCAGGCGCGCCTGATCGTTGGGGTGAGTGACCTGCGCGGCCTGCTCAATGCGCCTCGGCTCAAGGTCGACGGCCGTGCAACACCGGTGGTGCCAGCCGCTGCCACGCCGCGCCTGCCATTGCCCCTGGCCGCTTCGCTCGACACGGTTGCATTGCGGCCGGGCGCGGTGGTGTCCTTCGAGCTGGCGCTCGACCTGGCCGGTACGGGTCGTATAGGCTGGGTGCCGTTGGCCGACGAGAACCGCGTGCAACTGCAGTCCGATTGGCCACACCCCAGTTTCGACGGCGACTTTCTGCCCCGAACGCGCACAGTGACCGCCGCCGGCTTCGAGGCCGCCTGGAGCGTGCCTTCTCTCTCGACCCAGGCGCAGCAGCAGTTCTTGCAGAACGGTGAGCAGCGCCGAACGCCGGAGAGTTTTTCCGTGTCGCTGGGCAACCCGGTGGATGTCTATCGCATGACCGAGCGCGCCACGAAGTACGCCATGATGTTCATCGTGCTCACCTTCGCCGCTTTCTTCGTGCTGGAGATGGTTCGCCGCTGGCGCATCCACCCCATGCAGTACCTGATGATCGGTGCCGCGCTGGTGCTCTTCTTCCTGCTGCTGCTCTCCCTCTCCGAGCACCTGGACTTTGTCTGGGCGTACCTTGCGGCGAGCATGGCCTGCATCGGCCTGCTGGCGCACTACCTGCGGCACGTGCTCGGTGGCTGGAAGCCGGGCGGCCTCATGAGCGCCTTGCTCGTCGCGCTGTACGGTGTGCTGTACGGGATCCTGATCTCGGAGAACAACGCGCTGATGATGGGCTCGCTGCTGCTCTTCGGAGTGCTCGCCGCCATCATGGTCGCCACCCGCAAGGTCGACTGGTACAGCGTGATGGGTGCATCACCGGCCCGACGCACCGATGCGCAGGGCTGACGCGGATCAAACGCCTTCGACCGCCACGAGCGTGCCCGTGGAGGCGCGCTGGCGGATCGCCGCCAGACGCTGGTATTCGGGCGAGTGGTAGAAGGCTTTGAGTCGTGCCATGTCGGGAAACTCCAGGATGACCTGGCGGTGGGCTTGGCCGGGACCTTCCAGAACGCTCACCGCACCGCCGCGCACCAGATAACGTCCCCCATGCGCTGCAATGAGCGCGGGCACTTCCTGGCGGTAGGTTTCGTAGAGGGCGGGGTCGGTGATCTGGATATTGCCGTGGATGTAGGCGGGCATGTTGTCTCCTGGTGTTGGCCGGAGCTTACCGCCCGCCGAGGGGTTCAGCTGCTGCCGCGGATCATGGGCTCGAAGCCCAGGTCCATCGAGTGCTGTGGCGGCACGCTGCCGCGCATCAGGGTCAGCAGCATCTGCGCGCTGGCTTCGCCGATGGCGCGGCGCGGCGTGCGCACGGTGGTCAGTGTCGGCACCATCTGGTCGCTGCCGGACAGGTCGTTGAAGCCGGCGACGGCGATGCGGGTGGGCACATCGATCTTCAGCCGCAGCGCGCACAGCAACCCGCCCTGGGCCAGGTCGTCGTTGCAGAAGAAGACCGCATCGACTTCGGGCCGTGTGCGCAGCAGGTCTTCCAGCAACTCGCCGCCCAGTTGCATGGACGAGGGTTGCGGGCTCAGCAACTCGAGCTTCGCGTCGTACAGGCCGTGCTGGCGCAGGCAGCGCCGGTACCCCTCAGCGCGTTGCATGGTGCGCGGGTCGAGTTGTGCGGCCACGAAGGCGATGCGGCGACGGCCCCGCTGCACGAGGTGTTCGGTGATGGCGTGGCCGGCTTCGATCTGCGAGAAGCCCACGCAATAGACACCGGGGGCCTGTGTCAGCTCCATCAGATGCACGCAAGGCACGCCGCTGCCGGCGAGGAGCTGGCGCGCTGCCTCGGTGCGGTCGAAGCCGGTGAGCAACAGGCCCGCCGGGCGGTGCGCCAGGTAGCTGCGCAGGAGCTGCTCCTCCTCGCGGGGCTCGTAGTGCGTCACACCGATCAGCGTCTGGTAGCCGTGGGGCAGCAGCGTGCGGTGCACGGCTTCGAGAACGTCAACGAACAGCGCGTTGGACAACAACGGCACCAGCACGGGCACCTGCGTGCTGCGTTGCGAGGCGAGGGCGCGGGCAGCGGGGTCGGGCACGTAGCCCAACTGGTCCGCCGCGGTCTTGACGCGCTCCACCAGCTCGGCCGCCACGCTGCGTTCGCCACGCAGCGCGCGAGAGGCGGTGATGGGGCTGACCTCGGCGGCGCGCGCCACGTCGTTGAGGGTGATGCGCCCGCTGTGGCGGCGCTTGCGTTCGGTGGGTTCCAAGGGTTTTCCCGATGTCAGATGCCATGATCGTGGCGTTAGGATAGCGCTGTCCAATCTCTTGAGCATCCCAATTTACCCTGAATCCCTCCACATGTGGCCGAAAGTCCTACCTCCGGAAGCGGGCACCCCGCAGCCATGTGGCCTCTCGTTTTTTTTGCCCTCGCGGGATAGCGCTACCAGATGAATGACCGGTTCAAAAACACCTCTGTCGTCGTGATGGGCGTGGCGGGTTGTGGCAAGTCCAGCCTCGGCCAGCTGTGCGCCCGCACGCTGGCGGTGCCGCTGCTGGAAGGCGACGACTTCCATTCCCCCAGCAACGTGGACAAGATGCGCGCGGGCATCGCCCTCAGCGACGATGACCGCGCCGCGTGGCTCGACGCACTCGCCCGGCAGCTGCAGGCGCACCCGGATGGCGTGGTGCTGACCTGCTCGGCGCTCAAGCTGCGTTACCGCGATCGCTTGCGCGCCGCCGCGCCTGGTTTGCGCTTCGTGTTTCTTGAACTCACGCAGGAAGAGGCCCGCGAGCGCGTGGCCGCACGGCCGGCCCACCTGTTTCCGGTGAGCCTGGTGGCCAGCCAGTTCGCCACCCTGGAAGACCCGCGTCTCGAAGCCGGTGTGCTCTCGCTCGACGCCACCCGGCCGCTGGAGGAGCTGGGGGCAGCGGTCGTGCGCTGGGTGCAAGGTTCGGCCGCTTCACCGGCCATGGAGGTTCGTCCATGAAGACATTCCTGACGCGCGGGGCCGAAGCCCTGCTGGCCCTGTGCCTGGCGGCCATGGTGCTGTGTGTGTTCGGCAACGTGGTGCTGCGGTACGGGTTCGACAGTGGCATCAATGCCACCGAGGAGCTCTCGCGCCTGCTGTTCGTGTGGATGGTGTTCCTGGGTGCCACGGCGGCCTACCCGGTGGGCCAGCACATGGCGTTCACCAGCCTGGTCGGCACGCTGCGCGATCGTCCGCGCGCCTTTGCTGCCGCCACCCTCGTGATCCGTTTGCTGGTGCTCATGGCCTGCGTGCTGCTGGGCTGGGGCGCCTGGCAGCAGGTGGTGGTGGGTCTGGACAGCCATTCGGTGGTGCTCGGCTATCCGGTGGCGCTGCTGCCGCTGCCGGCCCTGTTGTGCTCGGTGGCTATCGGTCTCATGGCGCTGGTCGAGATCGCGCAGCGCACGCCGCTGGACCTCGGCCATGCGGTGGACATGGAGTGACGCGCCATGACGACTGAAGCCCTGGCCTTCGTGGTCTTCATTGCAGGCATGCTGGTGCTCATGGGCATCGGCATGAACATGGCATTCGCGCTGCTGCTGACCGGTGCCGCCATGGCCTGGGTCATGGATTTCTGGGACACCCAGTTGCTGGCCCAGAACATGGTGGCCGGCGTCGACAGCTTCCCGCTGCTGGCCGTGCCGTTCTTCATCCTCGCGGGTGAGCTGATGAATTCGGGTGGCATCAGCAAACGCATCATCGACATGGCGCAGGCCTGGGTCGGTCACGTGCGTGGCGGGCTGGGGTACGTGGCCATCGGCGCCGCGGTGCTGCTGTCGGCCATGTCGGGGTCCGCACTGGCGGATGCGGCGGCCATGTCCGCCATCCTGCTGCCGATGATGCGCAAGCACGGTTACCCGGTGGCCTCGTCGGCCGGGCTGATCGCGGCCGGCAGTGTCATCGGTCCGATCATTCCGCCGTCCATGGCGTTCGTGATCTACGGCGTGACCACCAACACCTCGATCTCGGCGCTGTTCATCTCGGGCATCGTGCCCGGCCTGGTGATGGGCGTGGCCCTCGTGGTGGCCTGGCGCGTGGTGTTGCGCAGGATGACACTGACCAGCGCCCCCCCGGTGCCGATGGCCGAACGCCTGCGCCTCACCGGCCGTGCCGTGTGGGCGTTGATCATGCCGGTGATCATCATCGGTGGCATGAAGAGCGGCATCTTCACGCCGACCGAAGCGGCCGTGGTGGCCGCGTTCTATGCGCTGGTGATCGCGCTGTTCGTGCACCGCGAGATGCGCCTGCCCGATCTGTATGACGCCCTGGTGCGCGCCGCGAGCACCACGGCGGTGGTGATGTTCCTCTGCGCCGGCGCGGCCGTGGCCAGCTACATGATCACGCTGGCCGACCTCCCGTCCACGCTCACCGGCTGGCTTGGCCCGCTGGTCGACCACCCGCGTGTGCTCATGGTGGTGATGATGCTGGTGCTGGTGGCGATCGGCACCGCGCTCGACCTCACGCCCACCATCCTCATCTTTGCGCCTGTGATGCTGCCCATCGCCGTCAAGGCCGGCATCGACCCGGTGTACTTCGGTCTCATGTTCGTGCTCAACGGCGCGATCGGTCTGGTCACGCCGCCCGTGGGCACTGTGCTCAACGTGGTGGCCGGTGTGGGGCGTCTCCCCATGCACCAGGTCATCAAAGGCGTGAACCCGTTCCTGATCACTTATCTGATCGTTCTTGGCCTGTTCATCGTGTTCCCGCAGATCGTCACCGCGCCCGTGGCCTGGATGCGCTGACGTTTCCACTCACCCACTCCAAGGAGACTGACATGACCCTGTTCCGCCGCACCCTCATCGCCGCCACCGCCGCGGCCGCGCTCGCCACGCCGTTCACCGCCAGCTGGGCGCAGGACATCAAGCCGCGCATCATCCGCTTCGGCTACGGGCTCAACGAGATTTCCAACCAGGGCCGTGCCACCAAACTCTTTGCCGAAGAAGTGGAGAAGGCATCGGGCGGCAAGATGAAGGTGCGCGCCATCGGTGCAGCCGCGCTCGGTTCTGACCTGCAGATGCAGCAGGCGCTGATCGGCGGCGCGCAGGAAATGATGGTGGGGTCGACCGCCACGCTGGTCGGCATCACCAAGGAAATGGCGATCTGGGATACCCCCTTCCTGTTCGACAACGCGAAGGAGGCAGACGTCGTGCTCGATGGCCCGGTCGGCCAGAGGGTAATGGACAAGCTGCAGGAGAAGGGCCTCGTGGGCCTGGTGTACTGGGAGAACGGATTCCGCAACCTCACCAACAACAAGCGTGCCGTGACGAAGCTGGAAGACATGGACGGCATCAAGCTGCGCGTCATGCAGAACAACGTGTTCATCGACAGCTTCAAGACCCTGGGCGCCAACGCCGTGCCGCTGCCGTTCTCCGAGCTGTTCACCGCGCTCGAGACCAAGACCGTGGACGGCCAGGAGAACCCGTACAACACCATCCTCTCCAGCAAGTTCTACGAGGTGCAGAAGTACCTCACCGTGACCAACCACGTGTACAGCCCATGGATCGTGCTGGTGAGCAAGAAATACTGGGACGGCCTGAGCAAGGCCGAACAGAAGGTGCTGCTCGATGCCGCGAAGAAGAGCCGCGACTTCGAACGCCAGGACACGCGAGCGGAAGCCGACAAGGCGCTGGCCGACCTCAAGGCCAAGGGCATGCAGATCAACCAGCTGTCACCAGCCGAGACCAACCGCATGCGCGAGAAGCTCGCCACGGTGAACGCCGGCATCGCCACCAATGTGGGTGAGGATCTCTGGAAAGAAACTCAGGCGGCCGTGGTCAGGGCGCGCGCCGGGAAATGATGCCTGCCGGCTGCCTCCAGCCGCGCTGGCAGCCACCGGGTGGCTTGACCCGGTGGCGCAGGCAGCTTGCTCCAGGTATTGGAGTCAGGACATGCTCAGTTTTCTTCGCTGCCGCAATGGGGCCGAGGCTTCGGACGTCGTGAGGCCGTCAAGTGCCTTGGGGCTGAGGCGGCACTGCGACTGTGCGTTCATGGGCGTCGAGGCCAACGCAGGCTCAACGGACCGACTCGAAGAGTTCGGCGACCCATTGCACGAAGACGCGCACGCGCACCGACAACTGCCGGCTTTGCGGGTACAGCACCGAGATCGGCAGCTCGGGAACGGGCAGGTCGGGCAGTACTTCGAGCAACTGGCCTGAGGCCAGTTCCTCGGCCACCCGGTAGCGCGGTACCTGCACCAGACCCAGGCCGGCGAGCGCGGCACCGGCGTACACATCTGCACCTGTCACCGACACGGGGCCCGCCAGCGAAACGGTGCGCAGTTCATCGCCGACCATGAATTCCAGCGGCAATGGCTGGCCCGTGGCGCTCGACACGTAGTTCACCGCGCGGTGGCCCGCCAGCGCGGGCAGGCTGTCGGGGACGCCGAAACGCTCCAGGTACGCGGGGCTGGCGCAGGTCAGCTGCTGCAATCGGGCCACCCGGCGTGCCACCAGGGTCGAGTCGCGCAACTGGCCTGCACGCAGAACGCAGTCCACCCCCTCACGCACCAGGTCGACCAGCCGGTCGTCCTCCCCGATCTGCAGCTCCAGCTGCGGGTGTCGCGCGAGGAAATCGGGCAGGGCGGGCACCACGAACCGGCGGGCCAGCGTACCTTGCAGATTCACCCGCAAGAGCCCCTTGGGGGCCGCATGCCGGAACAGGCCATCGGCCTCTTCCAGATCGGCCAGCAGGCGTTCGCAGCGTTGGCGGTAGGCCTCGCCATCGGGGGTGGTTCGAACGGTGCGCGTCGTGCGCTCCAGCAGGCGCACGCCCAGCCGCGATTCCAGACGCCGGATCAGGTTGCTCACCGTGGCGCGGGGGAGTTGCAGATCGTCCGCCGCCTGCGTGAAGCTGCCCCGCTCGGCGATGCGCACGAATACCTGCATTTCCTGGAAACGGTCCATGGCCACGATTGTTGTTGAAAATCGAATTATGTTTGCAATATGGCGTAGATGACCTGATTTTATTGATCAATCATCATGGCGCTGTCTTTTGATTCACAGGAGCCCATCATGAACACCCCCCTTCCTTCCCCAGTGGCCATCGTCACGGGTGCCTCCCGCGGCATTGGTGCCGAGCTGGCGCGCCGCCTTGTTGCCGAGGGCTATGCCGTTGCGGTCAACTACGCCTCCAGTGCGGCCGAGGCCGAGGCCTTGGTGGCCGAATTGCACGGCCTTGGCGGCCGTGCCATGGCCGTGCGGGCAGACGTGTCGAGCGCCGAGCAGGTGCGCGCCCTGTTCGACGCGACGGAGCAGCAGCTCGGCCCTGTGGACGTGCTGGTGAACAACGCGGGCGTGCTCAAGACCGTGCCGCTGGCGCAGACCAGCGACGCGCTCTTCGAGCAGACTTTCGGTATCAATGTGCGTGGCACGTTCAACACCATGCGTGAGGCGGCCACGCGCCTGAGGGATGGTGGGCGCATCGTCAACTTCTCGAGCACCACGGTGGCACTGAATCTGCCGGGTTACAGCGTGTACATCGCGTCGAAGGCCGCGGTCGAATCGCTCACGCAGGTGTTCGCCAAGGAACTGCGTGGCCGTCGCATCACCGTCAATGCGGTGGCGCCCGGACCGGTGGCCACGTCACTCTTCTTCGACGGCAAGACCGAAGAGCAGATCAGGACGTACGCCAACATGCCGCCCTTGCAGCGATTGGGCGAACCGGCGGATATAGCGGCAGTGGTGGGTTTTCTGGTGAGCCCGGCGGGAGGCTGGGTCAATGGCCAGGTGCTGCGCGCCAATGGCGGGCTGGCCTGAGAGGAAACCGCGTCAGCGCCGTTGACCGCGCTGGAAGGACTGCAGCTGCGCCTTGGAGACGTTGCCTTCGAAAAGCGGGGTGAGGTCCGATACGGCGGCCAGCGCGCTGGACTCGTCGCGCTGCAGGCACAGTGCCTGCGCGAGGTCGGCACGCAGGAACCACAGGGCTTCGATGCTCGATGCGTAGCGGATGCGGTGTTCCAGCTGGGGGTTGATTTCAGCACCCCGCACGCCCAGCAGCCGCAGCATCGACTTCTGGATCAGCACCATGGCCTGAGGGTCGGGGGCCTGAGGCGCCGAGTCCGCGTTCGGCGTCAGGATCGACGTCAGAGTGCTGAGAAAAGTCTTGACTCTTAGCATGCGAGTGGGAGCTTTCGGTGGAGGCCGAATCTGCTGAAAAGGGGCACTGACCCTTCCGGGACAGATGGGTTTATACCCGATACCGCGATTTTCGGCGGATTTTGCGTGACAACGCGTCGTTTGAGGCCTGCTTTCCCTCCGAAGAGATCACGAAGTGTCGAGGCGGCTTGACGAAGGTTGCCGCGCGGCGTTGAATTCCGGGGGCCGGCACGGCATGTCCATGGAGGGGCGTCATGGGGGCAGTTTGTTATCTGTGCGAATCGAACTATGGCGTCATTCCCGGACAGACCGCGGGTGATGCCGCAGGCGCCTGCAAGCTCTGTGGCGTGTTGGCGTGTCGGGGGCATGGCGTGCGCAATGCGAGCAAGCCTGCCTACATCTGCGGTTGCTGCCTGCCCAATCTGCTTGTAAGCGCGGCGTTGCGGCAGGCCGGCGGCGTGGCGCCGCTCCCGCCGCGTGACACGCCGGCCCCCCAGGACGGCCCATCGGGATATGGTGCCTGGGCCGTTGGCCTGAATGAGGTGGCCGATGTGCTGGGTGATCCGGAGGCGACGCGCTGGGCATGGATGCGCGAAGACGTGAATTACCTGGCGCGGCCCTTCGATGCGAACGGGGTGCCTGAGGGCATGCGCGCCTTCGCGAAACCCCAGGCCGGCGAGGCCCGGCGGCTGCTGGCGACCGCCATCACCCTGGCGGTGGCGCTCAGGCTGCCTGAAGACGAACTGCTGCCGATATTGCGCCTGGCGCTGGAGATGAACCGTGCCTGACGCCACGCCGATCATTGCGCGTGCGGCCGCCTCGACCGCCGAGGTGAGCCTTCCTCAGCATGGCCGTGGATCCGAGTGCATCGGCACCAAGTATCTGCGCATCCAGCGGCGTCACGATCCGGGCCAGAAGGGTGTGTTCGTGGTCAGCAGTGCCGTGAGGGAAGGGGCCACCGACGAGATTCATGTGCTTGCGGGTCAACTCGGGCTGGGCCACAACGAGGCCAGCGAGGTGCTGGTATCGCCAGCCACCGTTTGGGCATACCGGCGCACGCAGCTGGCAACTCCCAATGGAGCGCTGGTGTTGGCCGTGCTGTGTGTGGCCTTGCTGGCCGCATGGATCGACGGCACGCTCGCCCTGGGCAAGTTGCCTGGTTGGGCATGGATGCATTTCGAGACCAGCACGCTGGACGCCATGGCCGCCGTGTCGATGACGTGCAAGCTGGTGTCGCCGATCCTGGCTTTTCTGCTGGCCCTGTGGTTCAAGAAGTGAGGGGACTCAGCCCGCCGCCTGCCGCTCCATGGCCTTGGCCATGGTCTTGCCCAGCTCCACGCCCCATTGGTCGTAGGCGTTGATGCGCCAGATGGCGGCCTGGGTGAACACTTTGTGTTCGTACAGCGCGATCAACGCGCCCAGCCTGGCGGGGTCGAGCCGGTCGAGCCACAGGATGTGGCTGGGGATGTTGCCTTCGAAGCTGCGGTGCCCGGCCATGGCCTTCGCCTCGGCCTCGCCCATGCCGTCCTGCTGCAGCAGCGCCTGGGTGTCGGCCAGCGAGCGGCCGCGCGCCATGGCTTCGGCCTGGGCGCGCAGGTTGAGGTTGACCACACCGTGGTGTGTCGCAGCCAGTGGCAATGGGGTGTCTTCGTTCTGCACACCGATGAAGTCCACCGGCACGGTGTGCCGCCCCTGGTGAATGAGCTGGAAGTAGGCGTGCTGCCCGTCGATGCCCAGCCCGCCCCAGACGATGGGGCCCGTGTCCACGGAGGCCGCCGAGCCATCGGTGTGCGTGCGCTTGCCGTTGGACTCCATGTCCATCTGCTGCACGAAGGGCGTGAAGCGCACCAGGCGCGAGGCGTAGGGCACGATGAGGTGCGTGGGCAGACCGAGAAAGTTGCGGTTCCAGATGCCGTTGAGGGCCAGCTGCACCGGCAGGTTCTGCGCCAGTGGCGCGGAGCAGAAATGCTCGTCCATCTCGCGCGCACCGGCGAGGAACAGCCGGAAATGCTCGCTGCCGATGGCAATGGCCAGCGGCAGGCCGAGCGCGGACCACACCGAGTAGCGTCCGCCCACCCAGTCCCAGAACAGGAAGGTGCGCTCTGCGGCATAACCGAGCTTTGCGGCTTGCGCCGGGCTGGCGGTGATGGCCACCAGGTGGCGGGCCACGGCGTCCGCGGGCACGCCGTGGTCGGTCAGCCAGCGCTGGGCGCTCGCGGCGTTGGTCAGCGTTTCCTGTGTGGTGAAGGTCTTGCTCGACACGATGAACAGCGTGCGCCGGGCATCGAGCCCGCGCAGCACGCTCCACAGGGCCCAGGCATCGGGGTTGGATACGTAATGCACGCGCAGGCCCGGATGGGCGAGGTGGGCCAGCGCATCGGCCGCCATGCGCGGGCCGAGGTCGGAGCCGCCGATGCCTATGTTCACGATGTCGGTGATGGCATCGCCGGCGTGCCCGAGCACGGTGCCGGCACGCAGGGCTTCCGCGAAGTCGCAGATGCGGGCCAGTTCGCGTTGCACGTCCTTCTGCACCTCCGCGCCCCACGGCCCGGTGTGCAGCGGATCGCCGCGCAGCGCCACGTGCAGCACGGGGCGGTCCTCGGTGGCATTGATGCGTTCACCGCGGAACATGGCGTCGCGCTGCGCCGCCACGCCGGACTGGTCGGCCAGCGCCACCAATGCCTGCTGGATGGCGGGCGACACGCGCTGGCGGCTCGCGTCGAGCGTGATGCCAGCGACCTTGAGGCTCATGCGCTCGGCGCGGCCGTGGTCGGCCGGCAGCACATCGCGCAGGTGGGGCTGGGCTGCGCCGGCCAGGGATTGGAGCTGTGCCCAGGCGGGCAGGGTGGTGGGCGGGGTCATGTATCGGGCGTGTGGGTCAGACAGCGGTGGCCAGGGTGGTGGCTTCTCGTGCAAGGCGGGCGATGCGTTTCCAGTCGCCCTGGCGCAGCGCGTCGGAAGGCGTGAGCCAGGAACCACCTGCCATGGCGACGTTGGGCAACGAAAGGATATCGCGAAGGTTCTCCGGACTCACCCCGCCGGTGGGGCAGAAACGCACGTCTGGCAGCGGAGCGCCCAGGGCCTTGAGCATGTTGATGCCACCGGCCTGCGCCGCCGGGAACAGCTTCATCAGCCGGAAACCGATGTCGCGCGCGCGCATCACCTCACTGGGCGTCATCACGCCCGGGATGAAGGGCAGCTTGGAGGCTTCCACCGCCTCCACCAGCGCGTCGGAGCAGCCAGGGGAGAGCGCGAACTTCGCGCCTGCATTGATCACCTGCGGCACCTCGGCAGCGCGGGTGACGGTGCCTGCGCCCAGGTGCATCTTGGGCACGGCACGCGCCACGGCTTCGATGGCGCGCAGCGCCACCCCGGAGCGAAGGGTGATCTCCATCACGTCGATGCCGCCTTCGAGCAGCGCATGCGCCAGCGGCACGGCCTGAGCCTCCTCGCTGAGAACGATGACGGGAACAACACGCGAGGTGAAGGTCGGGCGGGTGAAGCAGGTGGTCGTCATGGTCGCGGTGTCAGGCTGAAGGGCTTTCAACGGTGGCGTTGGGGTGTTCCGCCGGGACGGTGCCGAACAAGGGCGAAGCCCCCCATTCTGCCGGGCCGGCATGCTGGCGGAACAGGCCGAACAGCTCGCGGCCCGTGCCATGTTCGTTGGCGCTGAGGTCCGGGTGTTGCACCTTGCGCCGGGCCAGACTGCGCTCGTTCACCTCGAGCTCAAGCACGCCGCGCTCGCAGTCCAGCGTGATCCAGTCGCCATCGCGCACGCGTGCGATCGGACCATCCGCCAGCGCTTCGGGACTGAGGTGGATCGCCGCAGGCACCTTGCCCGAGGCACCGGACATGCGGCCGTCGGTGACGAGCGCCACCTTGAAACCCTTGTCCTGCAGCACGGCCAGCGGCGGTGTGAGCTTGTGCAGTTCGGGCATGCCGTTGGCGCGCGGCCCCTGGTACCGCACCACGGCGACCAGGTCGCGTTCCAGCTTGCCCTCGTTGAACAGGGTGAGCAGGTCCTGCTGATCGCTCACGACCACGGCTTGCGCGCGCACCACACGGTGCTCGGGCTTCACGGCCGACACCTTGACCACACTGCGCCCGAGGTTGCCTTGCAGCAACCGCAGGCCGCCATCGGCGCTGAAGGGTTCGGACACCGGCCGCAGCACCGAAAGGTCGCCGCTGCGCTCGGGCACGGGTCGCCAGGCCAACTGGCCGTTGTCGAGCCAGGGTTCGCGCGTGTAGGCCTCGAGGCCTGGGCCCATCACGGTCTGCACATCGGCGTGCAGCAGGCCTGCATCGAGCAACTGGCGCATGAGAAAGCCCATGCCCCCGGCGGCATGGAAGTGGTTCACGTCGGCGCTGCCGTTGGGGTACACGCGGGCCAGCAGGGGGATGACGTGCGAGAGCTCGGCGAAATCGTCCCAGTCGATCAGCACGCCGGCGGCACGCGCCATGGCCACCAGGTGCAGCGTGTGGTTGGTGGAACCGCCGGTGGCCAGCAGGCCGACGATGCCGTTGACCAGGGCTTTTTCGGTCACGATGTCTGACAGGCTGAGCGCGGGCTCGCCCGTGCGCCCGGTGTTGGCCACGGCGCGCTTGACCGCTCCCAGGGTGAGGGCATCGCGCAATGGCGTCCCTGGATTGACGAAAGACGCGCCCGGCAGGTGCAGGCCCATGATCTCCATCAGCATCTGGTTGCTGTTTGCCGTGCCGTAGAAGGTGCAGGTGCCGGGGCTGTGGTACGCCTGGGCTTCCGATTCGAGCAGCGCGTCGCGCCCCACCAGGCCCTGCGCGTACTGCTGCCGCACCTTGGCCTTGGCGTCGTTCGACAGGCCCGAGGTCATCGGACCGGCGGGCACGAACACGGTGCTCAGGTGGCCGAACTGCAGCGCACCCATGAAGAGGCCCGGCACGATCTTGTCGCACACGCCGAGCATGAGCGCGGCGTCGAACACGTTGTGCGACAGCGCCACGGCGGTGGAGAGCGCAATCACGTCGCGCGAGAACAGCGAGAGCTCCATGCCCGCCGCGCCTTGCGTGACGCCGTCGCACATGGCTGGCACGCCACCCGCCACCTGTGCCGTGGCGCCGAGTGCGTGCGCGTGGTCGCGGATCTTCTGTGGATAGGTCTCGTACGGCTGGTGTGCCGAGAGCATGTCGTTGTAGGCCGTGACAATGCCGAGATGCGGCGAGCGCTCCGCGTGGATCTTGAGCTTGTCCGCCTTCGGCAGCGCGGCCGTGGTGTGGGCCATGTTGGCGCAGCCCATGCCGGTGCGCTGTGTGCCCTTCTTGCGCTGCGCGGCCATGGAGGCGAGGTAGGTGGCACGGGTGGCTGCGCTGCGCTCGGTGATGCGCTGCGTGACCAGGGCCAGCGTGGGGTGGAGTGGGGCGTGGTTTGTCATCGTGGGTATCTCGTGTTCAGGCCAGCCAGACGCTCAAGGGCGTCAGATGCTGGTGCAGCACCAGTGAGACCGGCAGGCTTTCATCGACACCGAGCCGGGCCTGCTGGTACACGGCGAGCTTGTTGGCACCGGTGATCGACAGCGCCAGTTCGCGCGTGGCCAGCAGGGCGGGCAGAGTGAGGGTGAGGCGCGCGTGCGCGGTGGCGGGTGGACGCTGCCAGGTCACCGGACCGCTACCGTGCAGCGCACGCGCCAGACCTGGTGTGCGTGGAAATATCGATGCCGTATGGCCGTCTTCACCCATGCCCAGCACCGCGAGATCCATGGGCCAGGGGAGTGCGGCCAGGCGGTGGTTCGCGCTCTCGGCCAGCGCATCCAGCGCGCTGTCACTGAGCGTGGGAGGCAGGTGGTCGAAGAAGGGGACGAAGCGCGCCGAGGCGACGGGGCCCTGCAGCAGATGCTTGCGCACCAGGGCCGTGTTGCTGTCGGGGTGGTCGTGCGGCACGCAACGCTCGTCCACCAGCAGCACACTCACGCGCGCCCATTCCACTGGTTGCCGCTGCAACTGCTCGAACATCGCGACGGGGGATTTGCCACCCGAGACCGCGAGCACGCCGTGGCCGCGCACGGTGATCGCCTCGCGCAGGCGCCGCGCGACGTGGCGCGCCAGCTGCTGCGCCAGCTCGTGCGCGTTGCCGGCAGGGTGGACCTGCAGGCTGAGCGTCGGTGTCAGGTCGTCTTGCTTGTCCATGCGCTCATGCCTCCTCCACCCAGGCGGAACCCTCGCGGGCCATCAGCGCGGACGAGGCCGCGGGCCCCCAGCTGCCCGCGGTGTACGGGCGGGGCTTCTCGCTGAGGTTGCTCCAGCCCTCGAGGATGGGTTCGACCCAGGTCCAGGCGGCTTCCAGTTCGTCGCGCCGCATGAAGTGCGTGAGGCGACCCTTGATGACGTCCATCAGCAGGCGCTCGTAGGCCTCGGCGCGGCGTGCGCTGAAAGCGGACTCGAGGTCGAGGTCCAGGCTCACAGGGCGCAGGCGCATGCCGCTGCCAGGCTCCTTGGCCATCATCTGCAGTTGCACGTGTTCCTCGGGCTGCAGGCGGATCATCAGCCGGTTGACCGGCTGGCGCGGCGCGTCCGGGAAGATGGTGTAGGGCAGGTCGGCGAACTCGATGACGATTTCCGATCGGCGCTCGGCCATGCGTTTGCCGGTGCGCAGGAAGATGGGGATGTTGGCCCAGCGCCAGTTGTTGATGTGCGCGCGCAGCGCCACGAAAGTCTCGGTGGTGCTGTCGGCCGGCACATTGGCTTCCTGAAGATAGCCCACGGCCCTGTCGCCGTTCGAGGCACCGGCGGTGTACTGCCCGCGCACCGTGTCGCGCGCCACGTCGATTTCGGTCATGGGGCGCAGCGATCGCAGCACCTTGAGCTTCTCGTCGCGAACGGCATCGGGGTCGAGCGAGACGGGGGGCTCCATGGCCACGATGCACAGCAATTGCAGCAGGTGGTTCTGCACCATGTCGCGCAGCGCACCGGTGCCGTCGTAGAAACCGGCGCGGCTGCCGACACCGACCGATTCGGCCACCGTGATCTGCACGCTCTTGATGTAGGGACTGCGCCAGAGCGGCTCGAAAATGATGTTGCCAAAGCGCAGCACCATCAGGTTCTGCACCGTCTCCTTGCCCAGGTAGTGGTCGATGCGGAAGGTCTGCGTCTCGCTGAAGTAGCGGCCCACCTCGTCGTTGATCGCTCGCGCGGAGGCGAGGTCGTGGCCCAGGGGTTTTTCCAGCACCACGCGCGCACGCTCGTCGATCAGGCCCGCGCCGTGCAGGTGAGCGCAGATACCGGTGAACAGCGTGGGTGCGGTGGCGAGGTAATAGACGCGGTCCGAGCCCGGCTGCAGGGCGCTGGCCAGGTGCTTGAAGTCGTCGGCCTGCGTTGCGTCGAGGCACACATAGCCCAGGCGCGCCACGAAGCCTTGCCATGCCTTTTCGTCGAGCGACTCCGGTGCGATGAAGCCGCGCACCTTGTCGTGCACGAAGGTGGTGAAGGTCTCGCGGTCCCAGGGCTGGCGTCCCAGGGCGTGGATGCGCGTGGCGGGCGGCAGGTTGCTGTGCAGGTGCGCCATGTACAGCGCGGGCAGCAGCTTGCGAACGGAGAGATCGCCCGCACCGCCGAAGATCACGAGATCGAGCGGAGCGGTAGCCGCAGGCGTGGGAGTCGATTGAGCCATTGTCTAATTTAGTTACTTGTGATTTTGGATTTTATTGTAATCAAGTTACATGCCCGATTCTTTTTTACCCGGCCATGGCACGACCTTACCGCGATGCACCGCGCCTTGCACGCGGAAAACGTGTCAGGGCGCGCAGATTCGACCGCGGTGCATCAGGCCGAGTGCAAGCCGGTGGCGGTGAGGTGAAGCACGCGCTGTGCCCGAGCGGCGGCGGCCCTCGAGTGCGTGACGAGCACCAGTGCCGCGCCGCTGTCCGACGCCTGCTGCTGCAGCACGTCCATCACTTGCTTGGCGGTCGCCGGGTCCAGGTTGCCCGTGGGCTCGTCGGCCAGCAGAAGGCCGGGGCGGTGCACCAGTGCACGCGCGATCGCCACGCGCTGCAGTTGCCCACCCGAGAGCTCGGCCGGTAGCCGTGCCCCGAGCCCGTCGAGCCCGACGGCTTGCAGCATCTGTTCCACGCGTGCCGTGTCCGGCTGGCCCAGCAGCAGCAAGGGCAAGCCGATGTTCTGTGCCACGTCGAGATGGGGCAGTACGTGAAAGGCCTGGAACACAAAACCCAGGTGCTGGCGCCGCCAGTGCGCGCGCTGTGCCTCGTCGAGCGTGCCGAGGTCGACGCCCTGGTGAAGGATGCGGCCCTCGCTCCAGTCGTCCAGCGCAGCGAGGCAATTGAGCAGGCTCGACTTGCCCACGCCCGATTCGCCGACGATGGCCACGAACTCGCCCGAGGCCACGGTCAGATCGACACCGCTGAACACGGGCGTGTGGCCGTAGCGTTTGCCCAACCCTTGCACGTCCAGCGCTGTGCCGTTCACGAGGCCGGCTCCAGCAGATCGTCGACCTTGCGCAGCACCTGCGCCAGCGCGTCGGGCGCGTCGCACGCGATCACCTGGCGCCGCGGCATGGAGCGCAACCATGTGATCTGGCGTTTGCCCAGCTGGCGCGTGGCAAAGATGCCCAGGTCGCGCAGCTCGGCCAGCTGCTCGCGCGTGAGCGCATCGCCGTGTGCGTCCAGCATGTCCCAGGCCTGGCGGTAACCCACGCAGCGCATGGAGGGCAGCTCGGTGGACAGGTCGCCGCGCGCGCGCAGGGCGCGCACCTCATCGAGGAAACCGTGGGCGAGCATGGCATCGAAACGCTGGGCGATGCGCGCATGCAGCCAGGCACGGTCTTGAGGTTCGAGTGAGATGAGGTGCTCGGGCTCGAGCGGGCTGTCCGGGTTGCGGATGCGGCCGGTCTGGAAGCTGGAGATCGGGCGGCCGGAGACCTCGTACACCTCCAGCGCACGCTGGATGCGCTGCGAATCGTTCGGCGGCAACCGTGCTGCCGTGGCCGGGTCCACGCGCGCGAGTTCGGCGTGCAGCGCGGGCCAGCCCTGTTCGCGCGCGCGGGCTTCGATGCGCTCGCGCACGCTGGTGTCGGCCTGCGGCATGTCGTCCAGGCCCACGAGCAAGGCCTTGAAGTACAGCATGGTGCCGCCCACCAGCAGCGCGGTGCGGCCGCGGCCGGCGATCTTGTCGACCAGGCGCAGTGTGTCGCGCACGAAATCGGCGGCGCTGTAGCTCTGTAGCGGATCGAGGATGTCGATCAGATGGTGCGGCACCTGCGCCCGCTCTTCGGCGCTGGGTTTGGCGCTGCCGATGTCCATGCCACGGTAGATCAGCGCAGAGTCCACGCTGATGATCTCTACCGGCCAGCGCTGCGCGATGGCCAGTGAGGCCGCGCTCTTGCCACTGGCGGTGGGGCCCGCCAGGGCGATGCAGCGGGGAGGTTGGGCCATGCCGTTCACGGTGTGGAGACGGGCATGCGCTGCGGCGCGGCGCGCATTTCGCCGTGGCGCTGCACCAGCGTCCAGGCCACGGTGGCGATGAGCACACTCCAGAACCACAGACCGTTGGTCAGCGGCAGCACCGAGCCGCTGCCGTCGGCAATGCCGGCCAGGCTGCGGCCTAGCCATCCGCCCATGAGGAATGCCGCGAGCATCGACAGGAATCCACTGAGGGCGGAGGCCGCGCCCGCCGCCTGCGGGAACGGCCCGACCGCGCCGCTCTGCCCACAAGGCTGGTGCACGCCGTGCGCCAGCATGAAAAGCCAGAACGGGACCAGGATGGCCCATGCGTTCTGCACCCCGAGCAAGGCCAGCAGGCCCATGCTCGTGCCGGCGGTGAGTGTCATCGCCCCGGCCAGCGCGACCGTGCGGCGCAGGCCCAGTCGAGGCAGCAGATGGCGGCACAGGAAGGTGCCGAGGATGTAGACCAGCGACATGCTGAACATCACCACGCCGTACGCGGTGGTGGACAGGCCCAGCACGCGGATGAAGACGAACGACGACGCGGCGAGGAAGGTGAAGAGGCCACCATAGGACGTGGCTGACAACAGGGCGAAGGCCCAGAAAGTGGGATGGCGCGCGATCAGCACCCAGTTGCCGACCAGCGTGCGCGGCGCCAGCGCGTGCGGATTTTTCTGCACCAGGGTCTCTTCAAAGCGCCAGGCCACGACCAGCAGCGCGATGGCACCGAACACCGCCAGCGAAAGCAGCGAGACGCGCCAGCCGAAGAGGTCCGAGAGGAGGCTGCCCACGGGTGCGGCGGCACAGGCGATCACGCCCAGCCCGGTCAGCCCCTTGGACATGACGCGGGCACCTTCGCTGGGCGCGTACAGGTCGCGCACGATGGCGCGCGCGCACATCACACCCGCACCCATCGCCGTGCCCTGGATCGCGCGCCAGACGATGAGCTGTTCCATCGATGGGGCGAACGTGCTGGCGATCGACGCCGCGACGAAGGCTGCCATGCCCGCCAGCAGCACCGGCCTGCGCCCGAAGCGGTCTGACAGGGGCCCCCACACCAGTTGCGACACACCGAAGCACAGCAACAGGGCGGTGAGCGTTAGCTGGGCCTGGTGCATCGGCGCACCGAAGCCCGCAGTGAGCGCGGGCAGGGCAGGCAGGTAGAGGTCTGTCGCGATCGGTTGCAGGCCCAGCAGCAACGACAGCACCAGCACGATCAGGCCGGGCGACATGGCGGGAGAAGGGAGCGGGGCGGGCATCCGGTCGAGGGTAGCAGAGTCCCCCGTGGGTCGCATTCCCGGGCTATTGCTGGACGACCCTCAGCGCGTTCTCGTTCCCGTCGTACATGCCAAACAGGCTGGCCAGCGCCGTGCGGTACTGCGCCTGTCCCACCGAGTTGGTGTTGTGGTGCGAGCCCCCCTCGACCAGCACGAAAGCCTTGCGACCCTTCGCCGCCTCGTACAGCTTGCGTCCGAGCTCGGGCTGGATCAGCCGATCGTCGCCACCATGCACCACCAGCAGCGGCGAGCCGATGTCGGGTACGCGCTTGACCGCCTCGAAGCGCTGGGTGATCAGCAGCGAGATCGGCAGCCAGCCCCACTTGAAGGTGCTGACGACGTCCGGGATGGATGTGAAGGTCCCCTCCACCACCGTACCCGCCTCGTCGTCCACCTGGGCCGCCAGCTCGATGGCGATGGCACCGCCCAGCGAGTGGCCGAAGATGTAGCGTGGTCGCCCCGGGTATTTCCTGCCCAGCCAGTCCCAGGCCGCGCGGGCGTCCTCGTAGGCGGTCGTCTCGGAAGGCAGTTCGTTCGTGCTCTTGCCGAAGCCCCGGTAGTCGATGGCGAGCACCGAGAAGCCCAGGTCTTCCATGCGCCGCGCGCGGAAGGCCGAGCCGATGACATTGAAGCGCGCACCATGCAGGTACAGCAGGATCGGGGCGTCCTTGCGTTGCGCGAAATCGTCGTGCGCCGCCCACAACCCGTGCAGCTTCACCGGCTTGCCGGTCCGGGGTGAGTGGAAATCGATCCACACGTCTTCCATGCCTTGTGCCGCGGCCTCGCCACCGGCCCAGCTGCGGTCCGAGGGCTGAAAGATCCAGACGCGCTGCTTCTCGTCCAGCGTGGCGCACCCGGCCAACAGGGCCAGGGCGGCGAGCAGGGCAGCGATGAGGCGCTTCATGGCGGTAATGGATGCACCGGATCAGGGAAAGTTCAGGCCTGATACAGGCGCTTTCCCTCATGGTGCAGGTTCCATGCCACCGCGGGCGTCGGGTCAAACCCTCGCAGGCGTGCGCCAGATCACGCTCAGATGACGCCCTGCGCGAGCATCGCGTCCGCCACCTTCACGAAACCGGCGATATTGGCCCCGTCCACGTAACTCACGGTGCCGTCGGCGCGGCGGCCATGCTGCAGGCATGCCTCGTGGATGCCACACATGATGCCGTGCAGGCGCGAATCCACCTCGTCGCGCGGCCAGGACAGGCGCATCGCGTTCTGGCTCATCTCCAGCCCGGAGGTGGCCACGCCGCCAGCATTGCTGGCCTTGCCCGGCGCGTACAGCACGCCGGCGCTCTCGAAGCGCTGGACGGCTTCCATGGTGGTGGGCATGTTGGCGCCCTCGGCCACGCAGATCACGCCGTTGTTGATCAGCGTGGCGGCGTCGTTGGCGTCCAGCTCGTTCTGTGTGGCGCAGGGCAGTGCCACGTCCACCGGCACGCCCCAGGGTTTCACACCGGGCTCGAAGCGTGTCTTGGTGCGCTCGGCGTAGTCGCTCACGCGGCCGTACAGGTGGTTCTTCACCTCCATCAGCTCGGCCAGTTTGGCGGGGCTGAAGCCGTCTTCGTCGATCACTGTGCCGCTGGAGTCCGACACCGTGATCACCCTGGCGCCGAGTGCCATGGCTTTTTCCACCGCGTACTGCGCCACGTTGCCCGAGCCCGAGACGCTCACCCGCATGCCCTGGAAGCTCTTGCCCTGGCGCTTGAGCATTTCTTCGGCGAAGTAGACGGTGCCGTAACCGGTGGCTTCCGGGCGGATCAGCGATCCGCCGAACGACAGGCCCTTGCCGGTGAAGACGCAATCGGCGCGGTTGCTGAGCTTCTTCATCATGCCGGCCATGAAGCCCACCTCGCGGCCACCCACGCCGATATCGCCAGCCGGCACGTCGGTGTCACTACCGACGTGGCGGAACAGCTCGCTCACCAGGGCCTGGCAGAAGCGCATCACTTCGCCAGGGCTTTTGCCTTTGGGGTCGAAGTCGGAGCCGCCCTTGCCGCCGCCCATGGGCAGGGTGGTCAGCGCGTTCTTGAAGGTCTGCTCGAACGCCAGGAATTTCAGGATCGACAGGTTCACCGACGGATGAAAACGCATGCCGCCCTTGTACGGGCCAATGGCCGAGCTGTGCTGGATGCGGTAGCCGCGGTTGACCTGCACATCGCCATGGTCGTTGACCCAGGAGATTCGGAACATCACCACGCGCTCGGGTTCGACCAGGCGGTCGAGCAAGCCGTGTTCGGCGTACCGGGGGTGTGCGGCAATGAAAGGCCACAGGCTTTCCATCACCTCGGAGACGGCTTGGTGAAATTCGGGCTGACCGGGGTTTTGCTGGGCGACGTGTTCGAGGAATTGATGGGCCGAGGTGTATTTCATGTGTCTCATGCTTCAAAAAGGTGCATGAGATTATGCGTAACCTGCATTTCGCGTCGCAAAACGCCCCGTTTTGGCGTGTTTCAACACCGGTGAGCCGAAGCGCGCACTGTCCGCTTTGTTTTGGTGCGTTTGCGCGGCGTCAGCGGCCACGAAGGAACAGCGCGTCGAGCTCCTTCATGCCCATTTGCCGCCAGGTGGGCCGACCGTGGTTGCACTGGTCGGAACGCTCGGTCACTTCCATCTGCCGCAACAGCGCGTTCATCTCGTCCAGCGTGAGGCGCCGGTTGGCACGCACGGCGCCGTGGCAGGCCATGGTGGCCAGCAACTCGTTGCGCGCCCGCTGAACCACGGTGCTGGCGTCGTGTTGTGCCAGTTCGGCCAGTACGCTGCGCGCCAGCTCCACCGGATCGCCCTGCGCCAGCGTGGTCGGTACCGCACGCACGGCCAGCGTCCTGGGAGAGAGCGCGGTCACCTCCAGGCCGAGCGTGGCCAGCACCCCGGCACAGCTTTCGGCGGTCGCCACCTCGTCGGGGGTGGAGGCGAAGGTCGCCGGGATGAGCAGAGGTTGGCTGGCCACCTGCTGGTCGTCCAGCTGTTGCTTGAGCCGTTCGTACACGATGCGTTCGTGCGCGGCGTGCATGTCCACCACCACCAGACCGTGTGCGTTCTCGGCCAGGATGTACACGCCCTGCAACTGCGCGATGGCACGGCCCAGCGGCCAGTCCCCCTCGGGCAGGGGTTGCGATGGCGTGCCCTGCGGTGCGGATGCGGAGGGTTCGCCCGGAGTCGGTTGCGGTGTGGATGCCGTGGCGGGCACGGTGCTCCACAGCGCGCCCACGTCGCTCACGCGGTGGCCCACCTCGGGCTCGCGCGGGGCGAACGAGAACGGGGCCTGGCGGACGGGCGGCGTCCAGGCCGGCGTGGCAGGCATGGCCGGGGCCCGGGCTGCAGGGAATGCTGGCGCGGGCGTTTCGGCGGCGTTGCCGGAGCGGGGCTTTGCGAGCGCCGCTTCCACCGCATGGTGCACGCCCTGGTGCACTTCGCGGCTGTCGCGGAAACGCACCTCGATCTTGGTAGGGTGCACGTTCACGTCCACACGCGACGGGTCGAGCGAGACGAACAGCGCGTACACCGGCTGGCGGTGGCCATGGAGCACGTCTTCATAGGCGCTGCGCGCGGCATGGGTGATGACCTTGTCGCGCACGTAGCGGCCATTCACATAGGCGAACTGCCAGTCGGCGCGCGAGCGGGCGGCGTCCGGCACGCCGGCGAAGCCCCACACGCGCAGGCGTTGCGGCTGGCCTTCGGTGTCGGTTGGCGCGTCCACTGGCCAGTCGACCACCACCGCCTGCTCCACGAAATCCTCACCCAGCACATCGGCCAGGCGCTGGCGCAATGCTTCGATACCGTGACCTGCCACCGCGCGCCAGTGCGCCACCAGCTGGCCGTCGTGCCGGATGGCGAAACCCGCGTCGGGTCGGGCAGCGCGTGGCGGCGCACGGCCTCGATGCAATGGGCGAGTTCGGTGGCGTCGGTCTTGAGGAACTTGCGGCGCGCGGGCGTGGCGAAGAAGAGTTCGCGCACCTCCACTGTGGTGCCCGGTGCGCGCGCGGTGGGCTGCAGTTCGCCGCTGCGGCCGTCGAGCAGCCACCCGTGCGGTTCATCCGGTGTGTCCACGCGCGTGAGCAGCGACACCTCGGCGATGGAGCAGATGGCGGCCAGCGCCTCGCCGCGAAAGCCCATGGTGCCGACCGATTCGAGGTCGGACAGGCTGGCGATCTTGCTGGTGGCATGGCGTTTGAGCGCATGAGGCAGTTCGTTGCACAGGATGCCGCAGCCGTTGTCTTCCACGCTGATCAGCCGCACGCCGCCGGCCTGGAGGCGCAGCGTGATCTGCGTCGCGCCAGCGTCCAGCGCGTTGTCCACCAGCTCGCGCACGACCGAGGCCGGGCGCTCCACCACCTCGCCGGCTGCGATCTGGCTGATCAGCTCGTCGGGCAGTTCAAGGATGGGGCGGCGAGGAGCGGTGGGAAGGGGCGGAAGGCTGGTCACGGGCAAATTGTAGGTGGCAGTGATAATGCCCCTGCCATGGAAATCGTTACCTTCCTCATCGACTTCATCCTGCATGTGGACCAGCATCTGCAGACATTCGTGCAGAACTACGGCGCCTGGGTCTACGCCTTGCTGTTCCTGATCATCTTCACCGAGACCGGTGTGGTGGTCATGCCCTTCCTGCCGGGGGATTCCCTGTTGTTCGTGGTGGGAGCGCTGTGCGGTGCGGGGCTCATGAGCCTGCCGCTGGTGATGGTGCTGCTGGTGATCGCCGCGATCCTGGGGGACCAGACGAACTACACCATCGGCCGCTATTTTGGTCCCAAGGTGTTCCAGTGGGAGAACTCGCGCCTGTTCAACCGCAACGCCTTCAACCAGGCGCATGCCTTCTACGAGAAGTACGGTGGCATCACCATCATCCTCGCGCGCTTCATGCCCTTCATCCGCACCTTCGCGCCCTTCGTGGCCGGTGTGGCCGAAATGACACGCACCAAGTTCACCGCTTTCAACGTGATCGGTGCGCTGATCTGGGTGGTGGGCCTGACCGGGGCCGGCTACCTGTTCGGCAACCTGCCGTGGGTGCAGGAAAACCTCAGCATGATCATCTGGGCACTGATCCTTGTGCCGGGCCTGATCGCCATCTACGGCGGCTGGAAGGCCAGCCGCGACGCCAAGCGCGGCAGCGCTGCCTGAGCGCCACCGCGCCTGGCTTCAATGCCTGGCGCCCAGCAGCAGCCGGTTGTCTTCCAGCTGACCAAGCACGCCACTGTTGAAGAGCAGGTAGGCCGGTTGCGATGCGCGGGTCCGTGCCACCCCCGCCACCGGCGTGTCGAAGTCCAGCACGTCGGATTGCCCGCCGCGCGTGAGCGCGCTGCCCAGCACGTTGGCGTCCGCGATCGCGCTGCCATCGCTGCTGTTCGTCGCGTAGCGGCCATCGCCCGTGCCCGGCAGCATGGTGGCCTGGCGCGCATAGAGCCGCATGCCCGAGCTGCTGGCATCGGGCTCGCGCAGCAGCACCAGAGGCACCGGATTGCCCGCGACCATGCCGGCCACCACCGAGCCGATGGCGGTGCCGCCCGATGTCGGTGTCGAGGGGCAGCCCGCACCTCCGCAGGTGGAGGTGAGCATGAGTTCGTAGGCGTTGCGTGCCGCGTTGTATTGCAGGTAGCCCTTGGTCGCGGGTGAGCAGTTGGCTTCGTAGAGCATGAAGCCCGGTGGCGTGGATGTGGCCTGGCAAGTCTGCCAGGTGCCGGCGTTGCGGATCTTGCCGGTGCCGGCCCAGGTGGTGAGTGCGCCGGCGGCGCTGTAGTCGGTACCGACGGCGTTGAAGTCCGCCGCGATGGTGTTGAAGCCCGCGCCCGCCGTGGTGTTCACGAAGGTATCGCGGAACGCCAGCAGGGGCAGATGGCCGCCGCCGCTGGCCGCGGCGACGCCGCCATGCACCAGCCCGCCCGCGCTCAGGGTGAAGACCGCGCCGTTTTCCGCGCTGGCGTAGCTGCACTGGCCCTGCGACAGCAGCGTGCCGGTGCGTTGCGTGCCGACGGGGCGTTGCAGGCTGGCGTCGATGGTGATCGTGTAGGCCAAGGTGGCCGGGTCCAGCTGCATCGTCAGCTCCTCGCCCCGGGTGTTGCCGCCCTTGTAGCTGGTGGGTGCACCGGGCAGGTGGCTGCAGGCCAGGGGGTCGCCCACTTCGGTGACGCAGCTGAAGTTCATGGCCGCGTCCAGGCTGCCGCTGCCCCGGTACCGGGGATAGGCCGGGTACTCGCACAGCGGACGTGTGCGGCCGTAGGTTCCGGCCACCGCGTCGAAAGCGGTCACCGTGGCAGGGGCCAGACCGCGCTCGACCCAGTTTTCCAGTGCGGCGAGCGAGTCCCAGTTCGGGATGAACACGCCCGTACCGTGCCCCATGCCGGGCACGGTGTAGAAGCGGATGCCCGCGTCCACAGCAGGCTGCCCCACCGTGGCGACCACACGCTGGTAGTAGTCGATGGTCGAGTTCGGGCTGATCACCTCGTCGGCCAGACCGTGCAGCATGATCAGGCGGCCGCCACGCGCGAGAAAGGCCGAGAGGTCGGGGTTGGTGGCGTCGGTCTGTGCCGAGGCGGCCTGCACGTGTGCCGTGTACATGCCGGGGTCGAGCGGATCAAAACCGAGTGAATCGAACGACGCCACGCGCGTGACGAAGTACTTGGCCCACTGGTCGCCAGTGACGTACATGTTGGCGTCGGCCGACGTGGCGGGGTTGCCGGGCGCCGGGCGTGTGCCGAGGTCGCGCGAGGTGTAGGGCCCGGCCACCAGGGTGCCCTCCAGCAGGTTGTAGCCGCCGGCCCGCGTCACGCCGTTGGCCAGTGTGTAGGTGGTGAACTCCAGCGGCGACTCGATGGCGCGCACCGTGTCGAGCTGCGCGTCGGACAGGCAGGTGTTGCCAGTGTCCAGAGCGCCCGGGCAGCGCAAGGTGTTGAGCACCTGCGTGTTGAGCAGGCGGCAGCTCTCCACGTTGCTCACGATGCCGTCGGCCGCGCCGTCGAGCGTGTCGCAGGCGGCCATGGCGGTGCGTTGCACGAGCAGGGTCTTCGCCACGTTGAGCCAGCCCGCACCGCCGTTGAGGTACAGCGCACGGCCCACGGCGATGTTGCTCAGGCGTGTGCCGCTGTAGTTGAGCGCCGGTTCGTTGGCGATCACGCCGATGTAGTCGGCCGGCCAGCGCTGGATGTGCGCGAGTGCGTCCCGGCCGCCTGTCGATGTGCCGAGGAAGTACGCCTGTTTCGGTGCACTGCCGTAGCGCGCCTGCACGAGCTTCATGGCCACGTCGTGTGTCTTCTTGAGTGCCAGGCCGCCGTAGTTGGCCAGGGCTTCGTCGTTGGTGGCGAAGGAGCCGTCGGTGATGCTGCTGCTCTGGTGGCCACTGTCGTCGCCGAAGGTGGCGTAGCCCAGCGCCAGTGGCGCGGGCTTGTCGGGTGGGCCGAAACGGATCTGTTCTGTGCCGTCGATCAGCCGCCCGTTGAAGCCGCCACCGCCGAAGTGGATCGCCTTTTCATTCCACGTGGTGGGCAGGTTCACGGCGAATGTGATGTCCGGCGCGCTGGGGTCGACCGGCCGGATCACGCCGCGCACCTGGCAGTGGTCACCCAGGGTGCCTCCGGTGAGGTACGTGGCCGCCGTGACCGAGGCGCCCGTGGTGGGCAGGCTGAGTTCCGCCGCCGCGAGCGTGAAGCCATTGAGGGCGGCGCAGGCTGCCACCGGGTCGACGGGCGGTGTCACCACCGGTGGTGTTTCGCCATCGTCGTCGTTGCCCGATGCGCTGTCGGACCCACCTCCGCCGCAGGCGGCGAGCAGCACACAGAGCGAGGCACAGGTGAACAGGGAAAGGAAGGGGCGACGGGCATGCCCCGCGCGGTGCGAATGTCTCATGTCGTTGTCTCCGTTGTTGTCCGCCGCGGCATGCGTGGCGCCGCTGGGTGGGCGGACGATAGGGAGACATCGGGTGAACGTCAAATATATGAAATATGTGATTTCAATATCTTCTGGGTATCAATATGGGCTCATCCAGGCTTCCGCCACCCTGTGCGGGGTCGGGTTTGGCTCAATTGATAAGTAGGCGTATCATTTTCCGAAACGCGGGGCCATTCCCGCACGCGAGGAGACATGAACGCACCGCAAACCCTGTCGCGCTGGCGCGAGCCCGGCACCAGCCGGGTGCCCTTCTGGGCCTACACCGATCCGTCCCTGTACCAGCGAGAGCTGGAGCGCCTGTTCTACGGCCCGCACTGGTGCTATGTCGGCCTGGCAATCGAGATTCCCAACACCGGTGACTACCGGCTGAGCTGGATCGGTGAACGCCAGGTGATCATGGTGCGCGACCGCATCGCACCGAAGGACCGTGCGACCGACCATGGCATTCGCGTGGTGGAAAACCGTTGCGCCCACCGGGGTGTGCGCTTCTGTCAGGCCCCCATGGATGGCCAGACAGGCAACGCCCGCAGCTTCGTCTGTCCCTACCACCAGTGGACCTACAAGCTCAACGGCGACCTGGCCGGCCTGCCGTTCAAGGACGGTGTCAAGGCCGACGGCCCTGAGGACGACTGTGTCCATGGCGGCATGCCGGCCGATTTCGACATTGGCAAGAATGGCCTCACCAAGCTGCGCGTGGCGGTGTTGCACGGCATGGTGTTCGCCACGTTCAGCGAAGAGGCCGAGCCCTTCGATCAGTACATCGGGCCGCAGGTCATGCCCTGGCTGGACCGCATCTTCCAGGGGCGCCAGCTCCAGCTGCTGGGCTACAACCGCCAGCGCATTCCAGGCAACTGGAAGCTGATGATGGAGAACATCAAGGACCCGTACCACCCTGGCCTGCTGCACACCTGGTTCGTCACCTTTGGCCTGTGGCGTGCCGACCAGAAAAGCCGCATGGTGATGGACGAGAAGGGCCGCCACGCGGTGATGATCTCGCGCCGCAACGACGGTGGCGCGAACAAGGTGGTGACCGAAGGCGTCACCAGCTTCAAGGCGAACATGGCGCTCAACGACGCGCGCTTGCTCGACGTGGTGCCCGAGCCCTGGTGGACGGTGGACGATCCCTCCAACCCCGGAGCGACCATCACCCCCACGGTGACGATGATCACGCTGTTTCCCAGCCTCATCATCCAGCAGCAGGTGAACTCGCTGTCGACACGCCACATCGTGCCGCGCGGCGCCGGTGAGTTCGATTTCGTCTGGACGCATTTCGGCTTCGCCGACGACACCGAGGAAATGACGCAACGCCGCCTGCGCCAGGCCAACCTGTTCGGGCCGGCTGGCTTCGTGAGTGCCGACGACGGCGAGGTGATCGAGTTCAGCCAGGACGGCTTCAAACAATGGGGCGAAGAGGGTGCCACGCTGGTGGAACTGGGCGGGCGCGAAGACGACGTGGGTCAGCCGCCCACCGAGCACATGGTCACTGAAACCCTGATCCGTTCGATGTACGCCTACTGGAAGAAAGCGATGGGGATTCAGTGAGACACCCCCGCCGCGCTCTGCGCGACCCCCTCAAGGGGACGGTGCTGGCGGCCCGGCAAAGCCGGTTCCACGGCACCTCTTGAAATGACACGGTCTTCTCTGGATGAACCACCCATGACCCCCATAGTTGATATGGACCTGCAGAGCCTGCTGCTGCACCACGCCATCGACCGCTTCAACGCGGCCTACGCCGCTTCGCTCGACGAGCGCCGCTTCAACGAATGGCCCGAGTGTTTCGTGGAGGACGCGCGCTACAAGGTGCAGGCCCGCGAGAACTTCGACCGCAAGCTGCCGCTGGCGCTGATCGCCCTGGAGAGCCAGGGGATGATGCGCGACCGCATCTACGGCACGAGCCAGACCATCTACCACGGCCCGTACTACACGCGGCATGTGGTGAGCCCTGCGCGTGTCACCCATGCGGGCGCCGGCACGGCGGACGACCCGATCCGCGCCGAAGCCAACTACGCGGTGTTCCGCACCAAGCCCGGCAGTGTGAGCGAGGTCTATCAGGTGGGTCGCTACATCGATGCGTTCGTGCACACCGATGCCGGCCTGAAACTGCAGAGCCGGCTTTGCGTCTATGACAGCGAGATGGTGCTGAACTCGCTGATCTATCCGGTCTAGGGCCTGTTAACACATCCTCAGCCCATCAGCGACAAGGACGAAGCTGATGAAGCCCAGGAACATGAGGTCGAGTTTCTCGAAACGCGAGAAGATGCGGCGATAGCCCTTGAGCCGGCGGAACAGGCGCTCGACCTCG